>Ga0208694_1003488_pt1 | contig 15086 bp, 15 predicted proteins | sample AD_UKC078_MetaG_FD_184442 | JGI IMG/M metagenome (GOLD analysis project Ga0208694, IMG submission 184442) | Active sludge microbial communities of municipal wastewater-treating anaerobic digesters from USA - AD_UKC078_MetaG (SPAdes) (version 2) | ecosystem: Engineered > Bioreactor > Anaerobic >...
CCGCCTAATAGGCCTATTAGGCGGACATTACCCCGCCAGCCTCTTCGCCTCCGGCACTCCCTCGCATCCCGAGCCGTAAACGGTCGGGCGCGAACTCGGCTTCCGCATAACAAAAGTTCATGCGGAAACTTGCGGGCTGGTCTGCGCTTATTCGCAGCTTTCTGCCCTAACGATAAAGACTCCGACCATATCGGCACCCCATTCTGAAATTATCCGGCCACCTGTTCTGATCAAATCCGGCACCCCTTTTACCAGCTCCCTCAATCATTTGCATCGCTATTTTCTATTCTCGATGACAATAAATGACAAACAAATCATCAAAAAATCATTGACTTTCAAGACAGTTGCTGGCCCTTTACAGCGCGGCCCTACGGCCTCTGCCTGCCGGGAGCCCGGCAGGGCCGGCTTTACATAATGAAGCATTATGGCGTGTCCTGAAAAGCTGTCGTTGGCTTGCCGGTGAAAGTCCGGTCCCGGTAATTGTCAGGAAGCCGGGTAGTTACTTTCCGGTGCTCCGGGGCGACCTGGTGTGCCGAAGCGAAAGGAGGACTCCGCGAAGGAGTTACAAAACAGCAGTCCGTATCATGAAGAGAATCCTGCAGTGTCGTTATGTTAAATCAGAGAGAGCCGAGCCCATCATAATGGGGCGAAGGCCACGGAAGAGGCATGTGAACCTGAAAGTCAGCCTCGAAGAACTCTCCGGCATAGGGGGAGCGGAATGCTGTGACAGTCAACGACGGAACAGGAGAGATCTCACGGGGTCGAAGGCCCACACCCTCCGTAATTTCGGGTATAAGCATGTTGCGAAATCCCGGAAAACGCTCCGTGAGAAGTCGGATGAGCCCATAGTACCGGTCACGGCTGGAGTAAGACAAGCCAGCCGAGGGAAGGGGCTCTGCTTCCACTATGCTCAGCGAGGAGGTAAGTGAAGGTGCATGCCATAAAAGGCCAACCACACCCGTTTGATTCATCACGACAACTCCAGCGCAAGCTCTACCTCGCGGCCAAGAAGAGTCGCAATCGGCGCTTTCATGCGCTGTATGACCGCATCTACCGGCCTGATATTCTGTGGCGGGCCTGGGTAGAAGTAAAAGCGAACGGTGGCGGAGCCGGAATCGACGGCAAATCCCTGCAAGTCATAGAGACTGAAGGTGTTGCCGAATTTCTGGAAACTCTGCACCGTGAGCTTAAGGAGGGAAAATACAGGCCTCTTCCAGTAAAGCGGGTGTATATTCCCAAAGCCGATGGAAGTCAAAGACCGTTGGGTATCCCGACTGTCCGCGACAGAGTCGTTCAACAGGCCTGCCGAATCGTAATTGAGCCGGTGTTCGAGGCCAATTTTCAGGATTGCTCCTATGGGTTCCGACCAAAGCGCAGCGCGGTGCAGGCAGTTCAAAAGGTTAAGGATGATCTTGTCTTCGGCTGGCAAGTCGTTGACGCAGATATCCGAGGTTCCTTCGATAACCTGAATCATGAATTGCTCATGTCTCTGGTTGCACGGCGTATCAGCGATCGGCGAGTGCTGAAGCTAATTAGAAGCTGGCTTAAGTCGGGAATCATGGTGGCGGGTGAATGGGAGGCCGTAGATGGCGGAACGCCTCAAGGAGGCGTTATCAGCCCGCTTTTGGCTAATATTTACCTGCACGTCCTGGATATGTATTGGATGAGAGACTTTTCCCATCTGGGAAAGCTTGTTCGATACTGTGACGATTTTGTCATTGTGTGCTACCACCGCTGGCAAGCGGAGGAAGCTATGAAGGCAGTTCAGGGAATCATGAAACGCTTGAAACTGGAGCTTCATCCGGAAAAGAGCAAGCTTGTAAACCTGAATGAGGCTGGTTTTGACTTCCTTGGCTTTCACTTTCACAAGGTTCAGAGTCGAGTGAGCGGGAAATCTGCTCCCCTCACTTGGCCGAGCCGTAAAGCGATGAAAGCCATTCGCACGAAAATTCATGATCTTACCAGTGTCAGCTGGCTTCGCATCCCGCTACAGGAAATACTGAGCAATCTGGCTCCGGTCATTCGGGGTTGGTGCGGTTATTTTCGACGTGGTAACGCTACAGATCAACTGCAGGCGCTTGACCGGTATGTCCGGCGGCGACTGTACAAGAACTTCTGGCGGCGCGGCAATCGGTGTCCTTTCGGCAAGGTTTCTTGAAGAATCAGCATTTTTATGATTTTTGCTGTCAGCAAGTTGTTGGAATGCCGTTTTGATGGGTGTTATGTTCTACCAGCTGGATCATTTATTAATGCGCGAAGCATCAATCACGGGTAACCGTGAAGTGAAAGTGAATCAGGCGTTTTTTTCTTGCCTGCTACGGCGAGGATCCAATGCTTCTGAGAGTGTTTTTATAGTTCCACGGGAGCCACAGTTGCGGGTTTTTGGCAGCATGCTTTGAGTTTTTCTGTAGCGTTATAAAATACTCGTATGGGCTTTCTCCGTTTGCAACGCAGGTTTGGGAAAGACTCATAAGACAGTCGCCAACAGCGGCACCATTTTCAGTTTTGTAAAACATACTGTTTTTTCGATGCGGAATAGCTGTTTTTACGAGGCGCTCAGCCGGGTTATTGTCCAGCGGCGCGCCCGGCGTTGTCAGAAACATAGTCAGTTTTTCCCAGCGGTCGAGCATGTAGTTGAACGCCTGCCCCAGAGGACTGTTTTTCTCGACATCTTTGCTTTTGAGCCTGCTCAGAGCAAATTCCCTGATTTCATTCATCGGTTGCTGGCTGTTCGCCTGGTGATACTCCAGCCGCTGATTGTCATCCATTTTCTTGAGCCTGATATGCTTTTCATTTTTGTAAACCAGCATGATGCGACTGATCACATACATTGCATCGTCTGGATAAGCGTCTTCGCAATCAATAAAATTTCGTCTGGCGTGCACCAGACAGAGGGTGACTATGGTCAGGTGGTTTTTCGGAAAATTTCTCGACAATGCGTCTGTCATCTGCATTGCCGGCGGTAGTTCCTCATTTCGATAATCAAGAAGTTGAGCGAGATTTTCGCCGGCGTGGTTGCCACCGGTGAAAAACAGATGAATTTCTTTGCCTTCCTGCCTGGCGACCATTACGGTGGTAAAAATGCCGACTCTTTCTCCGGCCTCTTTTCGCGCTGACTTGTCTTCGAGAAGTTCAAGAATTTTGGCCGGTGTATCATCGACGAATAAAAGAGACCAGTTGGCAGCCTGACGCAGGAGTTCATTGAAAACGGGAGTGACCATTGTCCATAGCATTTCGACCATTTCATACTGGGTCGAAGCAGGAAGCGGCACACCCATGGCCTTTTGCAACTGCGCTAACCGGTAATGCGGCATTCCCATGTTGAAGCGAAGGCAGGCAACGATAGCATTGGCTGAAGGATCGTATTTGGAGTCCGTTATTTCAGCAGGCATCTCAGCTACATAGGTCAAGCCACAGCCACCGCAACGAAGCCGGGCCGGCTGGTGCAGTTCAGCTGTAATCGGCGCGTTGCCGATCAAACGAATAATTTTGCGGGGCTCACATTCTTGCAGAGATCCGTGACCGCATTCCGGACAACATTCACCGGCATGCAGTTCTTTGTGCTGATAATCAATGGTCTTTGAAAAGCTGTAATCTTTGGCACCGATGCGACCATGATTTTTGGGCTTCTTCGCCTGTTTTTCAGCCTCATCAGCGGTTATCTGATCTTCTGCCGAATTCGCAGTCTCTGAGGTTTCGGCATGGGGCCGCTTTTCTGAAGAACTGCCGAACATCCGCCGGAGTCTTTCAAGCGCAGCCGCTCTCTCACTGGCAGTTTTCTTGATATTGACAACTTCTGCGATCAGCGTCAGAAGAATGGATTTATAACGTTCGGAAAGGTCAGTTTCACTGATTGCCTTGCGAATGCCGGCAATCTCTTCCATGCTTACTTCAAGAACATCTTTTTTTGCAGGGCGACCCATGACCGAAATACTAAATCATGATCACCGATTGTACAAGCCCCGTCGGTTAAATAGTTCCCGGAAGCGCTTTCCAGGCAGGGGCCATCTGGCTGCCGCCCGGGTTGCCGTTATAAAGTAGAACCTGAATCTGAGGCGCTGAAAATAGCGCCTCATTGCGGGGCCAGAACTTGAAGGTTCCATCTGAAAGGCGCTTCTGACAAAGCCAGAAACCCTGCCCATCGTAAACGAGAATTTTAAGACTGGTTCTACGGCGGTTGATGAATAAAAATACGGCACCGCTCATTGGATCCTGGTTGAGCCTGCGGCGGCAAACCCCTGCGAGGCCATCTATGCCATTTCTGAAATCAATCGGCTCGACGTGTATGAAAACGCGCATGCCCGGTGAAAGCTGTATCATGACTGTTTAAAGGCCCTGATGATTTCCGCAACGCTTCCAGAATACAGTTTCAAAACAGAGCCATCAGAACTGAAAATTTCAGCAATCTGCTGATTCTGGCTGATTGGAAAAACTGGATGGGAAAGCTCTATAAATTCAGTTGTTGCCGGCAGTTTTTCGAGAGAGCGGGAGTCTTGCTGCTGCAGTGCCCGCTGTTTAAGAGCGTTGAAGTCAATGCCTAAGGCCTGGGCTATAGCTGAAAGCGAAAACCAGGCTGATAATTTAACTGCACCGGCCCAGAGGTCTTCCGGAACTTTTCGTTTCCCTTGCCGGGTTGTCGAACGCCAGGTTGCGAAGCGTTTTTTGATGTCTTCAAAAGCTTGCTGACTTTCAGGATTAAGCTGACCTTTCGGGCTGCGAATCATAATATATGCCTCCAAAAAAATAACTGGAAGCAGAATACTGATTAAAGGCTGCGATTTTTAGCGAATTTGCCGAAAGGACACGGCAATCGACGCTCCAACAAGGTCAAGGATGCCTTCTGCAGATGGTGGGAATCGGTGAAAGTTGAACCCTTCTACCTGAAAGGTTATTGCGGCGGAACTCTTCGAAAACCTCTTGGTGAAAGTGGTCGGAAAGCCGTGTGAGGGAGAACCTCATGCACGGTTTGATGTGGCGGGGATAGGAAACGGGTTTGCCGAAAGGCGAATACCGCGCCTGTCCTCGACCCTACCAAACTTGCGCTCGTCAAAACTCAACCCCGGCACCGCTTTGGCGGCGCACGCCCTACACAATTCCCAAAGCCTGCTCACGCGTCCTGTCGAGTCAGCCAAGGCTTCGGCAGCTCCGCCGCCTCGCACCTGCCTGCCTCCCGGAAAGCCCTTCGGGCTTTCCGCAGGTCGCGGCAATGCCCACGGCTCACGACTCCATGTCATTTAATGTCATCCAAGCTGACCAGACTTTGCCTGGTCAGCTCCCGCCGCGAGCCGTGGACATTGAACGCAGGCTTTAACTCTCCCTTGATCCAGGCAAACGGTAACTCCCCGGCGCTTCCTGCCCGCCGGCCCCCAGGGGCCTCCTAAAAGCCAAGCCCGCTAAGAATATCGATGATTAGCCGGCAAATATCATTGAAATCAATACCTGCAGCATAACTGTAATCTTTCTGGTATTTTTTCCAGAATCCATGCATTTTCTCACTGGCTGCAACATCCAGCATGGCTTTTTCATAATCTTTTATGACTGTCAGACTTCCTCGTTTCGTTGCCGTTGCTTTTATGGCTTTTTCGAGGATGACCTGACTGCAATCCTTGGCATGCAGCCGATAAAGAATGTAAATATCATAAAAATCTCTTGGTCTGGTGTTGGCAACGTTGCGGCTGATAACTGTCTCAATTTTTTCGGCCAGCAAAGTTTCAAGATTATAGGCCAATACCTGTATGCTTCGCTTATCAAACAGTAGATTAAGCCTATAATCAATCGCTTCTGGTGTTATTTTATCGCCGGTTGTCACGTCCACGAACAGCGGCACACTGATCGGCGGGTAATTGGCTTTCAAACCCACACGAATCCCGGGGTAATCATCAGTTTCTCTTATATCATCAATGCTGCTGATTTCAAATGTCACATCATCATCTAACCTGACTTGGCAAACTTCTTCAAAAACGAGTCTTATAGTTGTATGCGACAATTCAAGCCCTTTTATCGTGGCATCCAGGTCCATTGTTGTTCTTGTGTCCAGGCCAACAATGGCACCGATTAAAAAGCCGCCTTTTAGAATAAAGTTTCTTTGGTATTTCGTTAGCGTAATTCTTTCCAGCAGGCGTTCAAGCATATAGTTCTGCATGACTAACTGTTCAGGAACGTGCTTCTCTGCGGATTTTTTCTTGATAATCGCTTTGAGCTGCATCGGATTCTTTGTAATCACAGTAGTATCTCCATGTAAGCAAGTATTTTAGGCTTTACCCGCAGCTGTTCTGCATATTGAAGCAGGCGTGAAATATTTTTTTCCTTCGAAAGCGCATATCGTTTCATAGCTTGATTCACAATCTGTATGTCGCAGCTATTATTACCTTTTACGATGTCGCAAAGGGTGCGCTCAAGGTTATAAAGTCGTATTTTGTTGCCAAAGGTCGTTTTTCTTTCAACGATTCCAAGCTCATATATGCTTTTAACGGTTTTTTTCATCCTGACATTTGTGCTGGCAATAGATTGAGCGTGATAACCATACGGAAAGGTCATCACAAACCTTGTCGGTGTTCTATCGGTAAATCCATGAACATAAAGTGCCGTTTCGTGCGAGAAGATTCCCTTGCTGTATTTGTATTGCAAAAGGAACATTTCATCTTCCCAGGCTTCTGGTGCAGCATAAATGCCGCGTTCAACCCTTCGTAAAAGGTTCTTAGCTGTCATCTTACTTAAATAAAGCCTTGGAATCCCGGCAGCACTTACTTGAGCGGTTGTAACAATACCGCTCTGCCGCTCAAGCATGTCTGTTATTGCTTTCAAATTATCCATAAATTGTTACTCCCACATAATACAACTACACTCCAAATAATATCAAATTAGAGTGCGGTTGTATATCATTGGCAACATTTTAAAGCGGCAATTCCTTACAAACATCTGTTGTGAAGCTGATTTCCTGGCAAGATAAAAAAAGTTTATTTTTCTGAAGTGGGTGAAGACATTTTAGCGTTAGGGTGGTAACAAATGATTTCCAGAAACTCATGAGCGATGTAATAAACCCAATGAGTCGTATGTTGATGAGGTAAAAATTATGACCACCGCTGACGCGGAAGTTTTTTGGCCTCAGCCTAACTTTACCAGATAAATTTTTGAAAGGGCAAGCACATGAAACGATCTAAAAAGAATGAGAGTGTTAAAAACAGGCTGATAGCAATGGGCTCGGATCTTGTTCAACTTCCCGAATCAGTGCCATTATTGATCGAATATGGCGATGGCATTGAATTATTTGCCCGGAAAGACTGTGAAAGTAGAGCAAAGACCGTTCTAAATAGCATTCGTCAACATATTGCTGAAAAATACGGGTTTGTGATGCCAGCCTTTAGCCTCAGGCTTAACTCATCGCTTAAGCCAGACATTTATCGCCTGGTTATTCATGGTGGAATCGTTTGCCCATTTGGCAAACTTGAAGCCAAAGACTGTGATGCAATCATTGAAAAGCGCCTTATATCATTAATAAGCAATCATCTACACGATATTTTTGATCTGGCCGCACTCGAGAGCCTTATCGAGCAGGCCAAGAAAGAACATGGGTACATAGTCGAAGAGGCCACTGCTGTTTTAATGGGGATGGCACCATTGATAAGTCTTTTCAAAAGCATCCTTGAGGAAAAAATTTCTATCAGACGCGTCGATGCAATTCTGGCCGCAGTGGCTGGACAAAGCCGCATTTCTTGCACCACCCATTGTCTTTTTACTGCTGCCAGGTCAGCCATCGGCCGGCAAATTTGTTCGCCCTTCCTGGATAATTTCGGTGTGTTGAACGTGATTTCCTTAGATCCATCAGTTGAAAACGACTTGAACCAGAAAATCATTGACGAAGACCAGAAGAGCCAGTTCAATTGCACTTTAGATTATGCTCTTAAACTACAGGAGACAATAGGTAATGCCGTTGATAATTTTACAAATACTGGTAACCGGCCGGTATTATTGGTTGGGGATAAAATCAGAGGGCCATTGAGACAACTCTCTCAGCGAAAAATCCCTGATTTAACTGTGCTGGGTTACTCGGATATTCCAGTCGACTACCCTCTCAACGCACATTTTATCATCAGTGACCTAAAACCCGACACTGTGCGTTTATCCGGAAAAGACGCCAAGGAAATTTACGACCAGGCCAAAAAAAATAGTAAATCAGTTAAGTAGGCCATCTGCGCATGTTTTCCGTTAGGTCTCGTAACCCCCTTTATGGGAGATATAGATTCTTCTGCCATGATCCACTGATGAACAATGCCGAGATCAAACAGATTCTCGACCAGTTGCTCGAAACCTTCAAAATAGCCTGACAAGGGTGTGGATGAATCGTTTTTTAAGCTGCTATGTGAACTACATTAATAATGCGCTTGTTGGGAGAGACTTTTAAATGAAAATACAAGATAAGAATCACATTGGTTCTGGCTACAACTGTAACTATCAGGCGGGCTCGCCAATATGTGCCGCTTCTGCGCGACATGTTTTGTCGCTTAAAGTTGATTAAGAGAGCTCTTTTAAGGAGAAACAATGATCATGAAGTACGATTTTAATCTAGATAGCAGATGTCCGGTATTTAAAATTATCGGAGTCGGAAAAGGCGGAATTAGCACAGTAAACCACTTGATCGCTACCACCAAAATGTCGTCGTTGGAGGGTGTTGAATTCATAACGGTTTCTACGGTTACTTCAGAAACATTGCCCAGCAATGCCAAAACTCACATTTTACTTGAAGAACAATCAACCGGATGGGTTGAGACACCAGAAAAAAACATATCCGAACCGGGATTATGCGAAAATGACCGCCGGGTAATTTCTGAAAACATCAGGAATGCCGACATGGTGGTTATTATCAACACTTTGGGTTGTGCAATCACCACCGCCGGCGCACTCTTTGTGGCAGAAGTTGCCAAAGAACTAGAAATTTTCACGGTCGGACTGGTTTCCAGTCCGTTCGCTTTTGAAGGCCGCAGCAGGGTAAAAAACGCCGCAGCAGGCGCTATAGCTCTTGAGCAAAGAACAGATTCAATAATTGTCATCCATAATGACAAATTGATTGATCAGGCTTTAATGGGTAAAGAACCTGTCTCTGAAGCATACCGGCGGGTCGAAGAAGCTCTTGGTCTTGCATTAAAAGGCCCGATTGGCCTGGTGGCTACTCCAAGTTTAATTTGTATTGATATCTTTGACGTGAAAACAATTTTGAGCGGAGGCACCCAGGCAAGCTTTTCCTTTGGCGTGGGCCGAGGGGACAATCGGGCCGAAGAAGCTGTTCAGATGGCTCTTACCAGCCAATTGCTAGATGGTTGTGACCTGAAAGAATGTAAAGGCATTCTAATTTCAATTTTCTGTGATCGCAGACTGGAAACAGCTGAGATAAACTCCATTTGCGACCTCATTCAAAAGGAAGTTTCTGATGACGCTAACATCATTTACGGGCATGTGATTGATGATCAATTGGAAAATGAAACGGAAAAGGGCTTGTTGAAAGTGACTATTATCGCAAGTCGACGCTCTTTAACTGACGAGGATAAGATATGACCAGACAGTGTTTGTCTGAAGCTGATAAGGGTCTTACTGCAGCTATTTATGAATTGCAGGTGTTTACCTGTGAAGGCGGGAAAACCGGCTATCCGCTCAGAGCCAGTTCGCAAATAATCGGTCTTTTTTCCAGGATTGAATTTGCCGAGGCCGAGATGCACAAGTTCACAATTAAAGATGAGGGCGAGTTCATTCATCATTTCACCATTAGAACGAGGGTTCTGGATGCTGCGCAATCAATTTATGATGATTGCGAAAGGCGGATTTATGACCACCAAGGCGCATTTCATGGCATCCGTTTGTCTGAAACCGAGGCATTCGCTGGTAAAAAAGCTGAAGAATGCCGCTTCAAAGAAGGCGAGATCGTCGAAGTTGTCCAAAATGGTCTGATCAAGCCCGGAATTATTTCGTTATTGCCTATAACTCCAGATATTGCCCGTAAGCTTCAGAGTGGCGACCAGACCGACAATGTCTATTGCGTCGAATTCGTCAGCAAAAGCCGAAGTCATGATCATTTGCCAGAATGTGACCTTTTCAGGCCAAGATTGCCCGTCTCTACAATAACCAGGGCAAAGCTGCTGCGAATATATAAGCAGTTGAAGCCTTATTGAACAGTAGCCGGGTTCTCTGATTGAGTGCAGCCGAGAAAGGATTAAATATGACTGTTCTGTCAGCCGAAAAACTTAAGAAATTGCTCAGACCTGTAGAAACGGCAAAGCTGGCTGCTGCTCTGCAGAATATTATTCCGGCAATGTTTCTGAAGATTGGCCTGACAACGGTAATAAGCAGCTCGGCAGATACAAACGGATTCTCTTTTCGCATACGCGAATTTAACCGTAACCTGCTGTTCAGTTATGATGGCCTGGGAATCGAAATGATGGTCTTTTACCGGCGCAACTGCATAGATCTGCTGCCGATGCTTGCGGTGCCACTGGTTTCAATAGACAATTGCAGATACTACGCTCACTGGCTCGAAAAACCAGGTCTGACCGGGCCTTTCAAGTCGATTGAGGCACTGATGAAGCGCTATCTGCCATTACAGCTCGCGCGCCTGATAAAAAAAATACCGCCAGACACCTCTGTGTACATCTATTTGAGCGAGACAAACGGCTGGTCACTGGCAAAAATAGTTAACTCGACCCGCCCGACCCATGCCGCTGAAGAACCCTTCCTAAAAAGCATCATCCGACTCTGGAACCCTTGATGTTAGCTGGGTAATCGCAGCGCTTTTCCCAAGCATATTTTCCTATGGTTCTGACCGGTCTTATGTCCGGTTATTCTTACTTTTAGGAGGTTTTTATGATAGAGATTTTTTGTCAGACTGACTTAGAGAAGTTCAAGGCAAGCAATTCTTATCCCCCCGCATTTGCAGAATTTTTACAAACACGATTTCTTGAGCTTAAACAATGCATGGAAAAATATTTTAAGGAAGTAGGCGAATTTAACCTCAAAGAGTTCGGTCACATGGTCGTTCTGGAAAAGTCAGACAACCTTCGCGATCTCTCTGAAGCAGGTTTGAACAATTTTTTCAATTCTGTACCGGAAGCAGTAGAAGAAATTGTCATGCCAGGATTCAACGTTTATCAGGTATCTAACATCTATAATAACGACTACATGATGATATTCTATCTGCCAAAAGGTGAATTTGAGACCATTTACCCAGAAATGCAAGATTACCTGAAACAATGGCAACATCAAAAAATCCAGTTCAAACCTAACGGCAATATTAAGCCATGCAAAGGGTAGCGGATACCGAACATTTCACAAAAAAAAATAGAGGAATCCTGTTTTAATCAGTGATACAATTCTGGAGAGCGGTAGAGGTGACCTGAATAGATGATCAATTATAATCTGGCTGGAGGTTGTTCAAAATGAATGATTTAATGTTTCTTCAGATGATTTTTAATGGCTATGTAAACTGCTACGGCCACTTGAGGTGGCATACACAAAACACGTATTCAGATATGACGCAAAAAGAGTTGAACTTTTTTTCAAATCTTGGCTCAATGCTCGGCTTTTTGTCGATAAGGGAGAAATCAGAAAGGGCAAGACCTGAAAACCCAACGAGCCATATCAGCAATCCAAGGGACTTGGTATGGGTTTCTCCGGAACGTCCAGATGATGTAATTTTGCATATCGAGAGAGAGAATGATTGTGCTAAGGCCAATGCATGCTTTTTTACTGATAATAAAATTCTTGATTCTGCAAAATATGGAGGGGATCGATTTTTAGTGGCGGTTTTAGGCCATGTTCGCGACGCTGACTATCAAAATATTAAGAAAGAGATTGTTTCCAATCCTGTATATTTAGATCGCAAAGTTCTTATTATTTCATTCATCGGTCAGACTAGAGACAATGCTAGAGAATGCCGCGGATTAATAAAATTTGAGAATAGGCTTTATGAAAGAACTGCTAAAGCAGAACTGGATAAGGGTGGTTACTGGTATTTGTATTTTATGCCCGAGAGTGTTTGGCAGTTGACAGTATAAAAATGTCGGTAACGGGGTTTTACTTTCCATTGCTCACTAAAGACCAGGCTTCACAAGTTTTTACTAAAACTGACCAGCAAAATTGAAGGCCGCCTTGTTAAATTGGTATTTTGTAAGAGACACATTCCATAAGGATGTTTAATGTCACAAATTTCGAAAATAGTTACAAATGAATTCTGTCGATTGTGCAATCATTTTAAATACAATCCAAGTGCGAATGTTCCATACTCTTGTCAAGCTGGCTGCTCAGCATTTACGACGCGCGTTCCCCAGTGCGCGTTATTTCAAGACCGCCAAGAAGCGGTAAAAGCTCAGATCCGTAAAGAAGAAAATAGGCGACTTGAGGAGTTAGAAAAAGAAAAAGCTCGAGCTCGTAAAGAAGAATTGCGACAAAATGAGAAACTAGAAGAGAAAAGAGCCCAAGCTCGTAAAGAAGAGTCACAGGCTCGTAAAGAAGAAAATAAGCGACTTGAGGAGTTAGAAAAAGAAAGAGCTCGGGCTCGTAAAGAAGAATTGCGGGAACTCAGAGAGTTGGATGAAAAAAAGCAACGCGCTCAACAAGATTTGCAAGATGCTGCTGCACAACTTGAAATCTCGAAATCTATAATAAGTGTGTCACTTATAGCGGTTGACGATAGAAATAAGGCAAAGCATTCACTTCAAATACTGTGGGATTCTAGTCTATTTCAAAAACGTTATGGTTTTGCGTATACAGAGATTAATAAGAATCCAGACTTATGTAACATTTTTGAGGAATTACTTGAAGAGGCTGCTTTGGCTGAGGCTGAAAATGTTGTTAATTCTCTAGATAAAGAGAATCTTCCGCATAGGCTTGCTGAGATGTATTCTAAGAGGGGTAAATATTTGCATGAGACCATCCCAACGGTTGGGGTTGTTAAGGCTATTGTTTGTAATAAGCTTCTTGAAAAGAAATTGGGTTTCATTGTTAATGAGCGCCTGCAAGAGGCAATTCAGTCAAACAAAGGCGTATTAAAAAAACTTTTACATTTATATGATCTTTTGAAGTATGAAGAAGAAACACACCCTCTTAATTTCACTCTGCAATTGTTGCCTCAAGATTTAGAAAAATTACTCAGCGAAGAATTGGATTTCAAAACTCTTAACGACTGGGCTGTTTTTGAAATACATTATAAAATTTTTGAGGGTCTGGGTATATTTCGTCCACAACTACTAGAAGCCATAAAAAAACGACTAGCCCTTTCTATTGAGCTTACAGTGAAATATTTCGAGAATTGTAATGAAGTTATATCAGAATTAGTTGATGTGTTTTCCAACGAACTCATGAGTAAAGAGGATGTTTCCAGCCTACACACACTATATCGTGAGATTACCTTACAACGCAAAGTAACACACCGCTCTGTTTCTGAGGTTCTTAGCTACATGTTGCTTTTATTCGTGCTCATTATAGTGGTGTCGGTGAATTTTTTTAACCCTCGCGTTGAGTACACGGGCCCATTCGTTTTATTTTATTTTACAATTACTGTTGTCTTAGCTCTGCGTGCAGCTATAAAGAGCATTATACAATCTAGCAAGAAAAGAAAAAGTATGCAATACAAAGAGGATCTGGAAAAATTGTTACCTACTCAGATTAGTCTGCTCTTTCTAACTTATAGTGACAAGATGGGCGCGTTAATTGCTAAAATCCATTTAACCGTCACAAATAAAATTGTGATTGCTTCTCAGCAAGCTGGGTTAGCTCAGGATCCAGATTTAGTAGCCATATTAGTTAGTGATGCTGAAAAATTTGATCAAATTAAAAAAGGTTTATCAGAAGGTATTATGGAGAAGGTTTCCCAAGAATTATGTAAAAAAATCATTGATTAGCTGTAAAGCTTAGTAATTTTAACCAGGGGGAATTCAGGCTGTCTCTCAGTTTCTAAAAGCCTTGCGTCTCAGAAAAGGGGCTAGCGAATCTTCTCAGCCCGTTCGCGCCCTCGTATGCCGTTTCAGCTTTTCTGCTTTGCGCAAAAAACAGACACTTTTACCACCAGTGGCTTTGAAAACATTCCAGTCGGTCACACAAGCCGCCCACCAGCCATATTTTTTAAAATAATCGAAAAATAACTGTTTTGGTGCCTCTTTCCGCCAACCGGCTTTCCATCACCTGCGCCGAAACAGCCAAACACACCCTCTGGGCTCACCACAGGGGAAACCATTTTAAATACCTCTTCCGCAAATCCTTTCCCCGCTGCACCGCCCGTCGAATCTTTAAAATACCGACTGTCGCGGAAAAGTAAAGGCCTCCACCCCGACCGGCTAAGTCGCCGGCCGGGTCCCCGCCTTGACTTTCCCACGCCAGCCCGGTTGCCTGGGGTCATCGACGGGCGGCTCCGCAGGGGAAAAAGATTTTGTGGCCAGAGTATTTTGCCGTGACGGCAAACCACCAAAAACCTTTTCAACAGCAGAAAATATCACTTTACAATGACAATAAATTACATATAAGCAAACCGTAAGTAACGATTTAATCAATACTTACATGCAACACTTTTCTAAAACGTCATTTCCCCGCCCTGATTCGACCATAATATGACGAATCAGCAATCACGAAATGGCATAATTCGTCGAAATAGGCTATATTACCGAATATGACAAATCCCGAGATAACAAAAGCAAATACGGTAGAAAGCTTCATGAAAGCCAACTCCACCCTGCGCATCGGCAAAGACGCCGTCACCGATTTCCTCACCAGGCTCAACACGCTGTCAGCGGCAGTCGTTAAAGCCGCCGAAACCAGCGCCCTTAACCAGAACCGCAAAACCATCATGGCCGCTGATGTTGAACAGGCCATGACCTCAGTGACCGGCGATACTTCCGACCTGCCGTTCCTTTTCAAACAGATCGAAAAGCTCAACGCCAGAGACACAGCCGACCTTGCCGCCCTGATCCGCGCCTGGGTCGACTCTCACTGATTCATGATCAAAGACGACCTGGCCCGCACCATCGCCGAAGAATACGAACTTTCCCGCTCCCTTTCAACGCGCATCGTTCAAACCATGCTTGATAAAATCATCGACGGCCTGGTGAAAG
>Ga0208694_1003489_pt1 | contig 15085 bp, 14 predicted proteins | sample AD_UKC078_MetaG_FD_184442 | JGI IMG/M metagenome (GOLD analysis project Ga0208694, IMG submission 184442) | Active sludge microbial communities of municipal wastewater-treating anaerobic digesters from USA - AD_UKC078_MetaG (SPAdes) (version 2) | ecosystem: Engineered > Bioreactor > Anaerobic >...
CACCCTCACGCAATACATCGGTAGCGTTGACCGCGCCTACAATAGCGGGAATGCCTAATTCACGCGCAATAATCGCAGCATGGCAAGTCCGGCCGCCACGGTTGGTGACTAATGCTGAAGCGCGTTTCATCACAGGCTCCCAGTTTGGGTCGGTCATGTCTGCGACCAACACGTCACCTGGTTGTACCAAATGCATTTCAGCAGGGTCAAGCACAATACGCACTGGGCCAACGCCGACTTTTTGCGTGACTGCACGGCCCACCACCAGCGGTTTTTCGCTGTGTTTGTTGAGTTTAAATGTCTCGGTGACGTTGTTGAGCGTTTCTTGCGATTTCACCGTTTCAGGACGAGCTTGTAAAATATAGAGTTTGTTATCTACGCCGTTTTTACCCCATTCGATATCCATCGGACAGCCGTAGTGCGCTTCAATGGTTGTCGCGTAACGCGCTAATTCAAGCACATCAGCATCCGATAAAGAGTAACGATCGCTATCGGCCGCATCTACATCAATGGTATGCGTACTTTTACCGGCACGGGTGGCATCGCTGAATACCATTTTAATCAGTTTGGAACCCATGGTGCGGCGCACAATAGAAGGTTTGCCTTGCGCCAAGGTTGGTTTATGTACGTAGAACTCATCAGGGTTTACCGCACCTTGCACCACAGTTTCACCCAAGCCGTAGCTTGAAGTAATAAATACCACATCCTTAAAGCCTGACTCGGTGTCAATGGTAAACATCACGCCTGCACAGCCAATATCGGAGCGCACCATTTGTTGCACGCCTGCTGAAAGGGCAACATCCGCATGCACAAAGCCTTTGTGTACGCGATATGAAATCGCGCGGTCGTTGTATAACGAGGCAAATACTTCTTTAATGGCGTGCAAAATATTATCTAAACCATGAATATTTAAAAATGACTCCTGCTGCCCCGCAAATGAAGCATCTGGCAAATCTTCAGCCGTGGCAGATGAGCGCACTGCAAAAGTTGCACCGTTACCAGATTTTGCTATCAGGATTTCATAGTTTTCAGCAATGGCTTTTTCTAAGGCAGCCGGAAAGGGCGCATCCATAATCCAAGCACGGATTTGTGTACCACATTTCGCTAGTGCTTGCGTATCATCTGCATTAAGATTATCTAATAACGCATTGATTTTTTTATCTAAACCATTTTGTGCAAGAAACTCTCGATAAGCATCTGCGGTGGTGGCAAAACCTGTTGGCACACGCACACCTTTTGCATTGAGTTGAGAAATCATTTCACCTAATGAAGCATTTTTACCGCCAACAGAAGGCACGTCGCTATTGCGTAGGTTTTCAAATGGAATGACATGGCTGGACATAACTAACCCCTTAAAATTGCGCTTAATGAAACTTACATTTAAATCAAGTTTACTTTGAAAACCAATTTAAAACCTCTATGCAAAAACCCAAAAGGGTGGACCCTAGCGGAATTTAAGCATCAGTTTTAAAGTTTATTTGAATTATGGTTTAAACTCTTATGGGTCATTATGCCAAATTAGATAGGTGAAGTCACGCTCAACTTCACATACATGAATAGCCTATTGAGGCTAACAAATTACTGTATTCAGTTATTATTTAAATTTATTGATAGACTTTGATTTATGTCAACAAAGCAGACTCAAATACGCAGTGTTACCGTACGTGCAAACGCAAGGTTGCATCTTGGTTTTTTTGATTTAAATGGCGCACTCGGTCGCAAGTTTGGTAGCCTTGGCGTGGCGCTTGCCGAGCCTGTTACGCAGTTAACCGCAACTAAAGCGTCAGACATTCATGTGGTGGGTGCAGAGTCGCAACGTGCAGAAACGGTCATCAAGCAACTCATACATGCGCGTCAGTTGCCTTTATCGTATGGGGTAAACGTGAATGTTCAGCAAGCCATTCCAGCGCATGCAGGACTCGGTTCAGGCACACAATTGGCATTGGCAGCGGGGATGGCGTTTAGTGCGCTTTATGATTTAAATTTGACCCCTGTTGAGATTGCCGGCGTGACATCGCGTGGTGCACGTTCGGGCATTGGTATTGGCACTTTTTTACATGGTGGCGTCATTGTAGACGGCGGGCGCGGGGCTAATACGCTTATCCCTCCGGTAATTGCACATGCAGATTTTCCGACTGAATGGCGCATTATTTTGATACACGATGCCTCACACCAAGGTTTGTGTGGCGAGCATGAGCAACATGCATTTAATCAATTAAAGCCTGCCAAGATCGAAGTTTCAGAAACACTATGTCGCTATGTGCTGATGCAGGCGCTCCCTGCGTTGGCGGAAAAAGATTTGCCCAGCTTTGGTCAAGCGATTCGCGCCTTACAGGCTGCAACTGGAGATTATTTTGCACCGGTGCAAGGTGGCCGATTTGCAAGTAGTAAAGTTTTACAAGTATTGCAGTTTCTTGAAAGCCAAGGTGTGAGTTGCGTTGGGCAAAGTTCATGGGGGCCTACTGGCTTTGCAATGGTTGCCAGTGAAAACCAGGCTAAAATTTTACTAGAAAAATTAGCAGTGCTGTTTAGTGCTGAAATGTCACTCACTTTTCAGTGTGTCTGCGGTGAAAATTCTGGTGCAAAATTAACTGTTCTACAGCAGTAAAAAAATTATTTTTCAAGCGTTTTTCATGTGCAACCTTTTTCGATGCTCTGAAAGCCTTATAAATAAAGGCTGGCAGAGGCATATTTTTCTCTCGGACGGTATTGCGCCTGTTTTAAGTAAAAAATTATAAAGACTTGATGGTCGGTTTATATCTAAATTTATAGCGATGGTTGATTGTTAAATCGCAGGCAATTCAGTAAGCTACTCACCTAATCTTTGAAAGCCCTTTGATATGGAAAAAGTCTCGATACTACATTTAATTACAGCGGCAAAAAATGCTAGCCCATTTGACGTCAACATGGCATTTGATGCGGGCTTTGACAACATCATGCCATATACCAATGTGACGTTAAATGAAGTCGCTGGTTTGGTGCAGGATGCGATTTTTTCACGAAGCCCATCGGGTATTAAGCGTGAGGGTATATTTATAGGTGGGCGTGATATTGACCTTGCGATGGACATGTTTGAATCTGCTCAAAAAGCGATGTTTAACCCTTTTGAGGTTTCAGTGTTCGCTGATCCCTCTGGCGCGTTTACCACAGCGGCGGCGATGGTGGCTAAGGTTGAACTTCATTTGAAGCGACATTTCCAAACGGACTTGCACGGTAAACATGTTGCAGTTTTTGGGGCAACTGGGCCGGTTGGTGGTTGTGCGGCTATAATTGCAGCTAAACAGGGTGCAAAGGTTGAGTTGGTGGCACACAGAACGCTGGCTGATGTGCAACAAATCGCCCAGCACTTAAATCAACGCTACGGTATTGCTTTGCATGCAGTGGACGGTGTGTCAGAGGCAAGTAAGCAAGCCATTTTGGCAAAATCAGATATTGCGCTATGTACGGCTGCTGCCGGTGTTCGTGTGATTCAAATTTCACAATTTTCAGCTTATGCTAATTTAAAAATCATTGCCGACGTCAATGCGGTGGCGCCATCGGGCGCTGAAGGCGTGGAGGCGGGAGCGGATGGCGTCCGCATTGCGGAGACTTCAGTGTTAGGGATTGGTGCACTTGCGATTGGAAACTTAAAATATAAAACGCAGCACCATTTACTTGAATCCATGCTCATTAGGGCGCAACCTAAAAATAAGCCCAGCTATTTGGAGTTTATGGCTGCTTTTAACGTGGCCCGCGCGCTGAGTGCCGAAGTTTAGCGCAAATTACTTACGGGCTAGCTCATCCCTCAACCTGATTGTGGCGAGTTTTTCAGCTCGCGCCTATGCGCAGGCGTTGATAGAAGCTGGTCACCAAGTGGTAACACTGGATGCCTTTGCCGATGCAGATACGGCACGTATTGCGAAACAAGCCTACCAATTTCGCATACACAATTTTCAAGTGGATGTAGAAGATTTTAAACACGTCTTTTTAACACTTAAACTTTCACAATTTGATGGTTTTTTATACGGTAGTTGTTTTGATGCCGTGCCTGAACTGCTGGATTGGGTTGCTTCTAAAATTCAGGTCATCGGTAATACTGCGGCGGTGATGCGTGCCGCAAAAGGGTTGGACTTTTTTAACCGGCTCGACACGCTTGCGATTTGCCACCCTGCTGTGCAAACAGCTTTGCCTACCAATCCATCCCGATGGTTGAGCAAACGGCTTGGCGGTACAGGAGGTCTGCATGTGGGATATGCCGCAAGTCAGTCCCAATCACCATGCACGATGCAACCACCTGATTATTATCAAGAAAAAGTGACTGGTATACCTGTCTCCATGTTATTTGTGGCAAATGGTGTAAATACACAGAGTGTTGGATATAACCGGCAACTGTTAGCCCCCAATGAAATCTGGCCTTATCGTTATGGTGGGGCAGTCAGTGTTTATCATTTACCATCTGTCGCACAACAAGCTTTTGAGCATGCGGCTCAGCAATTAACACAGCAGCTGGGTTTACGTGGTGTCAATAGTTTAGATGCAATTTTAAGCGGTGATAAGCTATGGATTTTAGAGCTTAATCCGCGTTTGAGTGCCACACTTTCACTGTATCCTAATGCAATCACAGCGCATTTAAAGTCTTTCGCTGGCGAGCTGGTAAATTTGCCAAAAGTGCAGTGTGCTACGGCACACTACATTCTCTATGCAGACCAACCAGTTGAAATCGCCGCTGATTTTGTTTGGCCAGATAAAGTGTTTGATATACCGCAGCCACTAAGTGGTGAAGATAGGATAAAAATTGCACAAGACTCACCCATTTGCACGATTGAAGTTAAGGCGGATAATGCTGATTTAGCACTTGCGGCAGTGCAGAAAAGAGCGCTAGCACTGCAGTTACAATTGGGTATATTCAATGAAAAGATTGCGTAAAAGATACAAGTAAGGACTTAAAGAATGGCACAACACCCCAATATTCAACATGTCAGCGTGAATGCGCTAGCTGCCCCTTTGCTGCAGAAGTTGATTAAAGGTGCGAAAACTTTTGGTATTGAAGTCACACGGTTAGAGAATGGCTGCACCATTATTGATGCTGGCATTAAGACTGAGGGCACTATACGCGCAGGCTTGTTGATAGCTGAGATTTGCATGGGCGGCTTGGGCAAAGCAGGCGTGAAAAAAAGTAAACAGTTTGAGCATTGTCCGTTACTGGTGGATGTGCATTCGCAAACGCCAGTGCTGGCTTGCTTAGGGAGTCAGTACGCTGGTTGGGCGCTACAGCATGAAAAGTTTTTTTCGCTGGGAAGCGGTCCTGCACGTGCGCTTGCGCAAAGAGAAGATTTATTTAAGGAATTAAATTATCAGGATATTGCTGAAACGACCGTGCTGGTGCTTGAAACTGAAAAAATCCCTCCGATTGAAGTGATTAATAAAGTTGCACAAGATACACGTGTTAAGGCCGAAAATCTGACTTTTATACTGACACCCACCAAGAGTTTAGCAGGTACCGTGCAAATTGTCGGTCGCGTGTTAGAGGTGGCATTGCATAAAGCGCATACGATTCATTTTCCACTTTCGCAAATTATTAGCGGTGCAGGCACTGCGCCCATTCCTCCCGTGAGTGAAGACTTTTTAACCGCGATGGGTCGCACCAATGATGCCATTCTGTTTGGCGGGTATGTGCAGTTACAAGTGAAATGTAACGATGATGAGGCTGAAAAATTATCCAAAGATTTACCAAGCTGTGCTTCAAAAGATTATGGCAGGCCGTTTGCCGAGGTATTCAAAGCGGTGAATATGGATTTTTACCAAATTGATCCATTATTATTTTCACCGGCAAAAGTGAGCATAAAAAATCTCGCCACAGGTAAAACATTTACCGGTGGTGAGTTAAATGAGTCGCTCATCAATAAATCATTTTTTTAAATAAATGAAAAGGTTATAATCCATATTCAATGTTATTTATTGAATAATCAATGGATTCTAATACGCATCAAATACCACTTCAGCAAGTTGTCATTTTTACTGATGAGTTGGCAACACAAGGGGGTTGGCATGGCGAACAGCTCAAGCTGGCTTTTGCAGCCTGTGGCGTTTCTTCAACGTTTGCTTCGCTCAGAGATTGCCTGCTGGATTTTTCTGAGCTAAAACCAGTTATTCGCATTCCCCAATATGAAGGCGTTCCGCAAGCCGCGTTTGTACGCGGTATTGCAGGTGGTAGCATGCAGCAAATTACTACCAGACTGAATGTGCTGCACCTGTTAAAACGCTTGGGAACGTTTGTATATAATGATGCCCACGCCATCGAGCGCACAGTAGATAAAGCCATGACGAGCTTTTTATTGCTGCAAGCTGGTATTCCAACACCACCAACATGGATATGTGAGTCGCGTCAACAAGCCCACCAGATCATACAACAACACCTTAATCACCATCAGCAGATGGTGATTAAACCTTTATTTGGCTCACAAGGGCAGGGTGTGCGATTGTTGAATTCATCTACCCCATTGCCTTTGCCGATGGATAGCTTTGTGGATGGCGTGTTTTATCTACAAGCTTTTGTTGAAGCAACGCACGATTATCGCGTTTTTGTCATGAATCGCGAGGCAAAGGTAGCCATGCGCCGCACTGGAGATAATTGGTTGCACAATGTGGCGCTAGGTGCAAAATGTGAGCGCATTGTAGACCAAGATGTGTTGGATATTGCCACGCAGGCCGCCATTGCGCTGGATATGGCCTATTGCGGCGTAGATGTCATCCGTCACAAAAACGGTGAGTTGCAAGTGTTAGAAGTCAATAGTATTCCCGCATGGCGAGGTTTGCAAAGCGTGTGTGATGTCAATGTTGCTGAATTACTCGTTAAAGATGTATTGCATCAATTTAATCGCACCACTTTTAGCGCATGATGACACCTGAAAAAATTGCCGCGGCCTATAGATTTGCCTGTATGGCTGAGCTTGAGGCACTCAAGCCAGGAAATGTGCATATTTTTTCTGATGGCCATGGAATGAAGATTGGTGATTTTATAATGAGTGCAGAGGTGTCTGCTGTAGCGATTGCAGCGCCTAAGCTAACGGTGGGGGAGCGCATATTATCGGCAGTGCAGGCGACGCAAAATGCAGTGGGGCTAAATACCAACCTTGGCATTATTTTGCTTTGCGCACCAATTATTCAGGCGGCTTTACAGTTAAAAGGTGAAGCGAATTTCAATCTTGAGAAATTGCAGATAGCACTGAATGACGTGCTACAGTATTCAAGCGTTAACGATGCGCAATGCGCTGCAAGTGCGATTGTTTTGGCTAACCCGGCAGGCTTGGGTGAGGTGAGCACGCATGATGTGCATCATCAGCCACAGGTGTCCCTGATGGCATTAATGCAGGCCGCTGAAAATCATGACCGTATCGCCTGGCAATATACCCATCAATTTTCGGATATTTTTGACTATGGTATTGCGCGTTATCAAGCCGGCCTGCAACGTTGGCAACACTTTAACAATAAAGGCCAGCATCAGGCATGGGCATCCACAGCACTTTATTTAGGCTTTTTGGCACGGCAACCAGATACGCATATTATTCGAAAACATGGTCGAGCCTTAGCAAACGACGTAATGCTACATGCACAGACATTAGAGCAAACTTATTGGCAGTCTGAGAACCCAAAATTGCGGCAGAGTGCATTGCTGGCATGGGATACTGCGCTCAAAAATAAAAAACTAAATCCTGGTACAAGCGCAGATTTGACAGTAGCGACATTGATGGTGCACAGTTTAATTAACTAACTGATTAAAATAAATAAATATCAATTTTTGTTGATGGAATTTTATGTAAAAAATTGTTAAATATTAGTGCCTAAACCTAATCTGTGATATTACTAATGAGTTTAGGGTTATTGGCAGATATGCTCGCCAGTAGTAAATTTCAAATCATCATGAGTAAAGGTAGGCGCATTTTGGAGTTAGTAAAAAAGGCAAGGATCGCTTTTTTAGAAGATGATTCAACTTACGCAGATTTGATTATTGAGTGGCTGAGTTCGGCGGGATATGAAGTCAAACACTTCACGCTGAGCCTAGATTTTCTGCGCAATTTTTCTGATGCACAATATGATTTGTGTTTGTTTGACTTTATGATGCCAGATATGAGTGGCTTGGACGTGATGGGAAGTCTTAAGCTCAGATCCAACAAAGCACCACCGATTATTTTTTTGACCGCACGCAGTGATGAAGAAGACATCGTACATGTCATTGAATCAGGTGCCGATGATTATATTGTAAAGCCAGTAAGTCGCCCCGTACTGCTTGCCCGCATCAATGCGCTACTTAGACGAACCAGTACAGAAAATAAAAATAATATCGTCAGTGAATTTGGCCCGCTAAAAATTGATAGTCAACAGCGCATCGTGACGATTGACGGTCAAGAAGTAAAACTGACTGACAAAGAGTTTGATTTAGCCTTATACTTTTTAAGAAATGAAGGTGCGCTACTTTCACGTGTGCATTTAATGCAAGTGGTTTGGGGTTCAAGCTCGGATGTTGAAACCCGTAAAGTCGATGTGCACGTGAGCCATTTACGCACCAAGCTAAAGTTAACTCCAGAATTTGGGTGGAAATTGACCTCAATTTATCAGCAAGGGTATCGTCTTGAACGCAGTCAGTAGGATGAATTTTTTTATGAGGAGTGTGGCGGTTTTTTGCATGCTCTCATGTGGCTATACCGCTTCTGCTGAAGAATCTGCAGCTGAAGCCGCATGGCATTACACGGTAAAACCAAATGATTCATTTGAGTTAATTTACCGTAAATATCTCGCTTCACGCGCAGGCATCGTAAAGTTGTCTGCGCACAATCAGCATCCACTGTCAAAAAAACTGCAACCAGGGCAGGTGTTGGTTGTTCCGGTTGCATTGCTTAAAAAAACGCCAGTGAATGTTCAGGTGCTGGTAGCTTCAGGGGATGTGGTAGCGAGTACAACACAGCAGCAAACACCACGCGCAATCAAAGTGGGTGACACTTTAACGCAGGGCGATAAACTCAAAACAGGCAAATATAGTGTCGCGAAGTTACGTTTTGCCGATGGTTCTGTGGTGGATGTTCAGCAAAATTCGAGTATTGAAATTCATGCCAGCTATCAATATGCGGGCAAAGAAACTTTTGTGAGTTTATTAAAACTCAATAACGGGCGTACGGAAATTGAAGCGAATCCAAACCACACCGTGGGCAATTCCATGCAAATTGAAACGCCTTCTGCCATTGCGGCTGTGCGTGGCACGCAATTTAGGGTGGCCACAGATACTGATGTGGCGTTGCAAGAAACCATTGAAGGGCAGGTGGCTTTTTCTGGTGCGGGGCAGGAAGTGGTATTGGCAAAAGGTTTTGGCAGTGTAGTTGAAAAAAATCAGGCACCTTTGCCACCCATTGTTTTGCCAGACGCCCCTGATGTGACGGCCTTTAGCCAGCAGTTTGAACAAAACCACGCCAAATTTACTTTGGTGCCGCAAGCAGAAGCGGTTGCCTTTGTCAGCCAGCTTGCGCGTGATGCCGCATTTACCCAAATTGTGCATGCGCAAGTAACGCCTGCTGGTCCAAGTGCTGCACTTTTAATCCCTGATTTGGCGGATGGCCAATATTATTTGCGGCTTAGGGCGCAAGAGTCGCACGGTTTACAAGGCCAAAGCGCAGTACACGCGTTTACTGTGAAAGTGCGTCCGCAAGCCGCGCTTGAATTACTGGCACCCGCTGAGGCTACAAAAATTGCGGATACGCCACTTACTTTTGAGTGGACGCCTAACCCTAACAATGCCATCTATACTTTGCAAATTGCCCGTGATGCTGATTTTAATCATAAAGTTTATGAGGCCATGACCACGTTGACACACGTCACCCTATCGCCCTCATTTGCAAACGCCATGCTGACCGAAGGTGAATATTATTGGCGCGTGATTTCAACGCTAAAAGTGGTGCACAATGAACATCAGGTTGTTGTGAAACAAGACAAAATGTTTTCAAAATCAGGAAGAATTACGCGTGTGCAATAAAACGTAAATTGCCATATCTATTTTGCGTTTTCAGTCATCTTCTGATGCAACCTTTTTTGATGCTCTGAAAGCCTTGTAAATAAAGGCTTCCAGAGCATTATTTTTTTCTCGTACGTATTTGATCAGAAAGTGAAGTAATTTTTTATGTTAAAAGCGCACATCAAACGACCATAATGCCAAGGAAAATTGCTGTTTGCCCATGCCAAAAATGATTACGCAAAAAAACCGATGTTAAAAAAAATCACGCCAATGGACGACCGTTTATTTACCGCTTTGGTGTTGTCTACCATTGCGGTTACCGTGACCTTGAGCGCAATTTTTACACGTTTTGATAATCTGCATGCGGATTTAGGTCGCTATCTTTCAGCCTCGCCAGCGCCTGCAGATATTGTGATTGTGGCCATTGATGAGCAAAGCTTGAGTGAAATCGGCCGCTGGCCTTGGTCGCGCAACCTGCATGCCAATTTAATTCATAATTTACAGGCTGAGCAGGCAAAAGTGATTGGCTTTGATGTTATTTTTTCTGAACCTGATCATATCGAGCCTGAAGCTGATGCTGCATTGGCACAGGCAATTAAGCAAGCAGGCAACGTGGTGTTGCCCATGGTGTTAGAAGTACCGTATATGGGTGCGCCCGTTAAATTGACAGAGCCAATTGCACCTTTGCTTGAAGCTGCTGCAGGTTTAGGGCGTGTGCATGTACCGCTGGATGTTGATGGTATTGCCCGTAGCATTTATCTTTGGGAAGGTATACGTGGGAGTGGTTTGCGGGTAGATGATTTAAGGCGCCATTTCTCTCAAGCAGTGTTGGGAGTAGCGGGGCAGCTACCTAACAACATTGCCAATGCGCCGCCGCAAATAAAACCGAGCGCTGCCAATACAACATTATTACAAGTGAATAAAACTTTGCTTTCTCTCGATAAGCGCAGGGTCAAGTTTTTAGGTCCACCTGGGCATTTTCAGCGCATTTCATATCAGCAAGTGCTCAATGGCCAATACCCAGCCCATTTCTTTAAAGATAAAATCGTCTTAGTCGGGGCGACTGCAGCAGGTTTGGGTGATGCACTGCCCACGCCAGTATCTGCCTTATCGCAACCTATGCCAGGCGTTGAGTTTCATGCCAATGCCATTGCCGGCATGCGTAGTGACAATTTAATTCGGCACGCACCCATCTGGTTAAGCTGTATCCTTTTGGTGGTGCTATCAGTGTTGCCACTCTTATTTTTACCTCGATTGAGTCCGTTTAAAGCGCTGTGTCTGGTTGCAACGTATTACCTGATGGTGACTTTCTTGGCAATTGCGTTACCACAATATCTGAATTTATGGGTGCCGCCCGCAGGTGCGCTGGTGGCCATATTGCTGACCTATCCGATTTGGAGTTGGCGTAAGCTCGAATCGGCGCAGGTTTATTTGGATAATGCCCTAAAAGAGTTACAAGCCGAACTCGGGCAATTAGGCGTTGAGAAAGCAAATTTAGAATCCATTCAGGCGCGCGATGAAATGCAGTCACGTATCACAAAAGTTGAAATCACCTCACAATTTTTGCGTGAATCACAGCAAAAAAGATTAGATACACTGGCGTTTATTTCGCATGACATTCGCGCGCCTTTGGCTTCTGCCATTATGCAGTTAGAAGAAGCTGAAGCGGATACCTCGAATAAGCCCGCTTTGCGTGTTACGCATATGCTGAATCGTGCTTTGAGTATGGCTGATGAATTTTTGCAATCCTCACGCGCAGAAATGGTAGATGCCAGCAAGTTTAGCGATATCCAAGTGAATGGTCTGCTACAAGAAGCGCTTGATGACGCTTATATGCTTGCACAAACCAATCACATCAAACTCAATGCAAATTTAAGCGATGCACCGATGTGGATTAAAGGTAATTATGGTTTGCTTCAGCGTGCAATTGCCAATATCTTGTCCAATGCCATCAGGTATTCGCAGCCAAACACAGCAGTGCAAGTCATGTTAACGAAGGTGGATGACGAAATGGTGCTAAAAATCACTGACACTGGGCCAGGTATTCCCCCTGAAAAAATAAGCAAGCTATTTAAGCGCTTCAGCCGTGTAGAAGGTGAATATCAATTGCCTGTGGGGACTGGGCTTGGCTTATATTTTGTTGATGTGACCATTCAAAAACACCACGGCCGCATTTTTGTTGAAAGCATGTTGCATGAAGGCACAACATTTACCATCAAGCTTCCGCTCGTTGCAATCGTTTTTGAAGCGTAATTAAAGTGCGGCAAAACGGCGCATATTGCCGTGCCGGCACTGACAACGAATTTTATTTAAGTTATAATCACCAGCTAAATTTTGTAAAAATTTACAAGCTAAAATTTTAAAACATTTCAGTGCGACTATTATTCAGGAGGCAGTATGGCAAATTTATTAGATCAACTCAAAGCGATAACAACAATTGTGGCTGACACAGGCGATGTTGAAGCGATTAAAGCAGTAAAGCCAGTGGATGCAACGACTAATCCATCATTAGTTTTAAAAGCAAGCCAATTGCCACAATACGCATCTTTAATTGAAACTGCGATTGCCTATGCAAAAGCACAAGGTGGCAGCAAAGAACAACAAGTGGAAAATGCTGCGGATAAACTAGCTGTGTTGATTGGTACAGAAATTACCAAAGTGGTGCCAGGTCGCATTTCAACTGAAGTGGATGCTAAACTGTCTTTCAACGTAGATAAAATGGTGGCTAAAGGTCGCAAACTCATTCAACTTTACAAAGACTCTGGTGTTGATAAAAGCCGTGTACTGATTAAGTTAGCTTCAACGTGGGAAGGCATCAAAGCGGGTGAAATTCTTGAAAAAGAAGGCATCCAATGTAATCTCACTTTATTATTTGGTTTTGGCCAAGCGCGTGCTTGTGCTGAAGCTGGCGTATTCCTGATTTCACCATTCGTCGGCCGTATTCTGGACTGGTACAAAGCAAAAAATCCAGGTACAGAATACACACAAGAAACAGACCCAGGCGTGGTTTCAGTGCGTGCGATTTACCAATACTACAAAGAGCATGGCTACAAAACAGTGGTCATGGGCGCATCTTTCCGCAACACGGGTGAGTTAATTGCGCTAGCCGGTTGTGACCGCCTAACCGTTTCACCTAACTTGTTGCAAGATTTGGCCGCCACTGAAGGTACTTTGGTGCAAGTGTTAAAAGACAATGGCGCAACCAAAACACCACCTGCAAAAATGACTGAAGAAGAATTCCGTTTTGAATTGAACCAAGACCCAATGGCCACAGAGAAGTTAGCTGAAGGTATTCGTGGTTTTGTGGCTGATCAAAACAAACTAGAAGCTGCCTTAAGCGAAAAACTTTAAGGCGCATTCATTTAATTTAGAATTGACACAGACTAGCAGGACATTTATTATAAGTGTCCTGCATTTTTGTAGTCAGTCTTGTCTCAACAAGCATTGTAGTTTTAGAGTTTTTATTCAACGCATTTTAAGTGCGTGAGTAAGTAGGTTTTATCGCTAAATAAGCAATAAATTTGTAACATTCCAATAACTATTAAACGGAGAAACACCATGGCATTAACCCAAATGGCACTAGATTCATTAGATTTTGACGGCACAGTTGCATTAGCAACATTGGTTGCTCCACACGTTGACATCTTAGAAATCGGTACACCATGCATCAAGCACAACGGTATCAAATTGCTTGAAGTATTGCGTGCTAAATTCCCAAACAACAAAATCTTAGTTGACTTGAAAACAGCTGACGCTGGTTTCTATGAAGCTGAGCCATTCTTCAAAGCTGGTGCTGACATCGTGACTGTATTAGGTATTTCTGATATCGGTACAATCAAAGGTGTAATCGATGTTGCTAACAAATACGGCAAAAAAGCACAAGTTGACTTGATCAACGTTGCTGACAAAGCTGCTGTAACTAAAGCGGTTGCTGCTGCTGGCGCGCACATCATTGGCGTGCACACTGGTTTAGACCAACAAGCTGCTGGTCAAACACCATTTGCTGACTTAGCATTGGTTGCTGGTTTGAACTTAGGCGTTGAAATCTCAGTAGCTGGTGGCGTTAAAGCTGCAACAGCTGCTCAAGTACGTGACGCTGGCGCGACAATCATCGTTGCTGGTGCTGCAATCTACGGCGCTGCTGATCCAGCTGCTGCTGCTGCAGAAATCACAAAAATTGCTCACGGTTAATTAAACCTGACATCAATAAGCAATTATTGAGATGAGTAATTAAAAACCCGACCCAGTAATGTGTCGGGTTTTTTTATCATAAATTTTTTGCATCACATTAGATTAAATAAGGAAATATCATGAGCAGTAGTCAAAAATTGATTTTAGATAAATTAACCAGCATTTTGGCTGAAACTGATAATTCAAAATCAGCAGAACTTTTAAAGTTAGTTGAAGGTGCAGGCCGTACATTTATTGGTGGCGCGGGTCGTTCTCTACTGGTTTCACGCTTTTTTGCGATGCGTTTGGTGCATGCAGGTTACAACGTGAGCATGGTCGGCGAAGTGGTGACTCCAGCCATTAAAGCGGGTGATTTATTGATTTTGGTATCAGGTTCTGGCGGTACTGAAACCTTGTTGCCATTTGTGAAAAAAGCAAAATCAGTGGGTGCTAAACTGGCCGTGATTTCCATGAAAAAATCTTCTCCAATGGCTGATGTGGCTGACTTGGTGATTCAAATCGGAAACGATAATAGCTTTCCGCTCACTAAAGGCATGCCAATGGGCTCACAATTTGAACTTTCAACGTTAATCTTTTTAGAAGCCACCATTGCTGATTTGATTTTTGCAAAAGATCTAACTGAAGAAGGCATGCGCGCCATTCACGCAAACCTGGAGTAATGCAATTAGCAATTGACCGCTTGAAAATTCTATATCCCGCATGTTTGACTATGGGCGAACACTTATATGCAAAGGTACGATGTGTGATTTTTTAACGAGTTTTTTGCACAAACCTTTTACGCTGCCCTGCAAGCCTTGTAAATAAAGGCTTGCAGGGCAGCGTTTTTTTCTCGTAGCAATTTAGCAACTTATAAACCATTTTTATCCGATTTTTTCAGTGTTGCGGCTTGATGAAGTTTGGCACTTATTTTTATTA
>Ga0208694_1003494_pt1 | contig 15064 bp, 12 predicted proteins | sample AD_UKC078_MetaG_FD_184442 | JGI IMG/M metagenome (GOLD analysis project Ga0208694, IMG submission 184442) | Active sludge microbial communities of municipal wastewater-treating anaerobic digesters from USA - AD_UKC078_MetaG (SPAdes) (version 2) | ecosystem: Engineered > Bioreactor > Anaerobic >...
AGGCTATGTGCGTTTAGATACTTACGTAGCTTACAAAATGAAGCTAGGCGAACATCAAATTACCGCGCAACTTAACGTGAACAACTTGCTCGATAAAACTTATTACCCAACAGCACAAGGCCCTGCGCAAGCATTTGCCGCCGAGCCACTTAAAGCAACTGCATCGCTTAAGTTTGAGTATTAACGGGGCTGATACATTAAATGTATAGTGTCCGTCTTAATCGCCTTAAAAAACGGCGGGCAATATGGTTAAAAGTTCACTTGTGGCTTGGTTTGTCCATGGGTTTGTTGCTCTCAGTCATTGGTATTACTGGGAGCATTTCAGTTTTTTATCAAGAACTAGACCAATGGTTTAACCCTGGTGTGCTTTCGGTCGTGCCAGACCCACGCGGCACGTTGGCTTACAAACCGCTGCAAGACATACTCGATGCCGCTGCGAACGTGGCAAAGCCGTCAGAACAACGTTCAGGCATACAGTATCCGCGTGTAGAAGATTCTACGTATGGCATAGGCTATATTCGGCCTGCTAATGCTGACAACGGTACGCCAGAAACTTGGGTAAGTATTCGCGTCAATCCTTACACTGCCCAAGTGACAGGCATTCGTACTTTTCCTTTAGAGGCTGGTTTTCCACCTGGATTGATTGATTTTATTGCTGTGTTGCACTATCGCTTGTTGCTAGATGATTTTTGGGGTGGATCCATTGTCGGTTTTTTAGGAATTTTCGGCATATTTTCTGCGCTTACAGGCATGATTTTATGGTGGCCACTTACAAACAGATGGTGGCAGGCATTCACTTTCAAAAAATCTGCCAATCAAAAGCGCATTAACTTTGATATTCATAAAATCGCAGGATTTTACAGCTGTATCGTGCTTATCGCGGTGTTGTTATCAGGGATCTACATGAATTTTAACGCTAAGTTTGTTGGTCTGGTGCAGGCGGTATCACCAAAAACCAATCAAACTCCCGTTGTAAAAATAGGCGCGTCAAATACGCGTATAGGTTTAGCCAAAGCCGCACAGATTGCAGAAGACGCATATCCAGAAGGCGAGTTTAAATGGATGGCAGACGATACAGGCAATGGCTTGTATTTGTTTTCACGCCAAGGTGTGGCGAGTACTAGCCGATTTTGGGCAGAGCGGATTATCACGGTAGAGGCGCAAACTGGGCGCATTGTAGATGTGCGTGACGCCACGACCAGAAAAACGGCTGGAGAGACTTTTTTAGATTGGCAGTGGCCGCTTCATTCAGGCAAAGCCTTTGGCTGGACTGGACGCATTTTAGTGTTTATCAGTGGCCTAGTGTTACCAATATTATTTATAACAGGAGTGATTCGCTGGCTTCAAAAACGCAAAGCTAAAAGATTCGCGCATTAAGCTAAATCGGTGTCAGTTTTGCAAACTCCATTGCCAACCACTTCAAGCCTTCACGCCCAAAATTTACTTGCACGCGCATGTCGCTCGCGTTGCCTTCATAACTTACTACCACGCCGTTGCCAAATTTGGCGTGGTTGACCTGTTGGCCTACTTTCCAAGGCATGGCGTTTTTTTGCATGCTGCTTTGTTGGCTGCTCATGATTTGTGGCAGTTCGTTGTAATCGCGCTGGTAGCTGGGTTTAGACACAGGTTTAGCGTTGAGGCGTTTGAGCAAACTTTCAGGGATTTCATCTAAAAAGCGCGAAGCAATGCCGTAGCGTACTTTGCCATGCAGCATGCGGCTTTGGGCGTGGCTTAAATACAGCCGTTGGCGCGCGCGGGTCACCGCAACGTACATCAAGCGTCGCTCTTCTTCTAAGCCTGCATTTTCATACAAGCTTTGTTCGTGCGGGCATAAACCTTCTTCAAGCCCACTGATAAATACGACTTTGAATTCCAAGCCTTTTGATGCGTGTACGGTCATTAACTGCAAGGCATCTTTGCCTACGTCGGCTTGGTGTTCACCCGCTTCTAAGCTGGCGTGGCTTAAAAATTGGGTGAGTAAATCTTGTTCAGTTTCTCCGTCCACATTGTTATGGTTACCAAAATCTTGGTTGGTGAATGAAACCGCCGCCGTGACTAACTCTTTCAAGTTTTCGATGCGATCTTCACCTTCTTTGTCGTTTTCGTAATGTGCCATCAAGCCAGATTTATTGATGGCGAGTTCGGTCAATTCAGATAAGCTGATGCCGTACGCGTCATCAATCATTTGGCGAATCAGCGCTACAAAGCCCTCAATGCCTTTTCCGCCCGGCTTACCATTACCAACCTTGTTAATGGCGGCTTGCCAGATACTGCAATCATGCGCACGTGCGGCCTCTTGTAATTGCTCTAAACTGCGTGCGCCGATGCCGCGTGCAGGGAAATTAATCACCCGCAACAAGGCTGTGTCGTCGTTGGCATTGGCAATTAAGCGCATATAAGCCAATGCATGCTTAATTTCGGCACGCTCAAAAAAGCGCAAGCCGCCATACACGCGATACGGTAAATTGGCAGAAAATAACGCATGCTCTAAGATGCGCGATTGCGCGTTTGAGCGGTAGAGTAGCGCAATTTCGCCTAGCGAAGTGCCTTCGCAATGTAGCATTTTAATTTCGTCCACGATAAACTGCGCTTCATCAGTGTCGTTATAGGCATCATACACGCGCACAGGTTCGCCAGCGCCAGCAGACGTCCATAAGTTTTTACCTAAGCGATTGTTGTTGTGCGAAATAATCGCGTTGGCGGCATCCAGAATATTGCTATGCGAACGATAATTTTCTTCGAGCTTTACGATATTCTGTACGTTGAAATCTTTTTCAAAATCGCGCATATTGCCTACGCGCGCGCCGCGAAAACCGTAAATCGACTGGTCATCATCGCCCACGGCAAACATGCAATTACCATGGCCCGCCAGCAATTTTAGCCACAAGTATTGCAGGCGATTCGTATCTTGAAACTCGTCCACCAGAATATATTTAAAGCGACTTTGGTAGTGCTGGCGAATATTGGCATCACGTTCTAACAGCTCGTAACAGCGTAACAATAATTCAGCAAAATCGGCCACGCCATCACGCTGACATTGCTTATCGTAGGCGTCAAAAATCTCACGCATTTTTTGTGAATGGGCATCGTAAGCCTCAACAGCATGGGCACGTAAGCCTTCATCTTTGCAACCGTTAATAAAGTTTTGCACTTGCTTAGGCGGATATTTTTCATCATCCACGTTCATCAACTTCATTAGTCGTTTTATGACAGAAAGCTGGTCGGCAATATCTAAAATTTGAAAGCTCTGCGGCAATCCAGCTTCGCGATGATGTGCACGTAACAGGCGATTACACAGCCCGTGAAACGTGCCCACCCACATGCCACGCGTGTTAATGGGAAGTGAAGCCGTAATGCGTGTGAGCATTTCCTTGGCCGCTTTGTTGGTAAAGGTTACCGCTAATAACCCAGTCGGTGAGACTTGGCCTGTTTGAATCAGCCAGGCAATCCGCGCCGTCAGTACGCGTGTTTTGCCGCTGCCCGCGCCCGCAAGAATGAGGGCTGACTGTTGAGGAAGCGTGACGGCCTCCAACTGTTTGTTGTTAAGGCCAGCTAAAAGTGGGTCTTGAGAAGTGAAGTTTTGGCTGTTCATAGCCAAGCATTTTAGCATGATGTAGGAGCGCAATTTATTGCGCGAATGCCATGTCAATTAACTTATCTTTCGCGCAATAAATTGCGCTCCTACTAGATACAAACTGTTACAAAAAAGCGCGAACTAACAATGGTTGTGACCACTCATAAATAGCATGATAACCAGATTAAATTTTGGTTATCCTTTCCGCTCTTTCCTCCCTAAGCGGAAGCCTTAACAATAAGGCATTTTGCCCCAACTCTTATCCCCTTGAGTTGGGGCTTTTTTTTACCCAAACCATACTAAAGTAGGGTTTTCAATAGTCTGTTCGTGTGTTAGGCGATTGTAAATTTATGATATTATCGCACTCATAATTCTGAAAATGTTTCCACGCCTAGCGGTCATCAGAAAAATAATCGTAGTCCATTTATTATCGAAACGAACATCAAAAAGGGGTAAAAATGCAATTCCAACTTAAAACAATGCTGATGGCAGTAAGCACAGCGACCATGCTGTTGGCGGCCACTGGCTGTGCAACCATGGATATGGGCAGTTCTAAAGCCAAAACCGAAGCGACTGGTTCAGCCGGCGGTGGCAACGCTGTGAATGCCAACGCAACACTCGAAAAATGCGATAAACCGCTGGGTACTTTAGCCGTGGTTGAAGACACCAATGCAGACTGGTACAGACAATTAACGGGTCAATATCATCTAGGCCCAACCACGCCAGTGCTCAAATTGTTAGTGCAGCAATCTAACTGCTTTGTGGTGGTTGACCGAGGTGCTGCCATGGCACTAGGTAATGGCGAGCGTAACCTGCGCGACAGCGGTGAAATGCGCGAAACAAGTAACTTCAAAAAAGGCCAAATGGTCGCGGCGGATTACGCCATGAACCCAACCATTACATTCAGTAGCAACGACACCGGTGGTGTAGGCGCTGGTTTAGGTGGCTGGGGCGGTGGTTGGTTAGGTTTGTTGGCAGGCGGCCTTAAATTTGCCGATGCCAGCACCATGCTCACGCTAGTAGATAACCGCAGCAGTGTTCAAGTAGCCGCAGCAGAAGGTAGCGCCAGAAACACTGACTTTAGTTTGTTCGGCGGCGCATTCGGCAGCCGCATGGGCGCAGCGGGTGGCGGCTATACCAAAACACCTGAAGGTAAAGTGGTTGTTGCAGCATTTACTGACTCATACAACAACCTTGTGAAAGCCGTTAAAAACTACAAAACGCAAACGGTTGAAGGTGGTTTGGGTGCGGGCGGCAACTTAGCAGTGCAGGCAGAGGAGCCAGTGCAAAAGGCAACCACGCCAACTAAAACAACGACAACAAAAAAGAAAAAAGTAAAAAAATAATTTTTTCAGATTAGTTTAGTGCAATAACACTAAGTAAAAAGCCCTGCATTTGCAGGGCTTTTTTTGTGCCAAGAAATTAGTAATTTATGCGGATATTTCTTGCAAAAAAAGCACATTATTTAGCTGGATTTTCTATCAACCTTTTTACATGCCCTGCGAGCCTTATAAATAAAGGCTCGCAGGGCATTATTTTTTTCTCGCAGGTTTTTAGTGATGTGCACTAAGGGTCAGGCTATTATTTTTACTTAGAATTGCTGGGCGAATTTAATCTTTAAAGTTGCCAGTTGATTGCGGGCTGCTGGTGTGCAATCAAGTATTGATTGATTTTGGAAAACTGGTGATTGCCGAAAAAACCGCGATGGGCAGATAAAGGGGAAGGGTGCACAGATTTGAGCACCAAATGCTTTTTTTCATCAATGATAGCGCCTTTTTTTTGTGCGTAACTGCCCCACAGCACAAATACCAGATTCTGCCGATGTGCATTTAAAGCTGCGATTGCCGCATCGGTAAATTGCTCCCAACCTTTGTTTTGATGCGCGCCAGCGGTGGCTTGTTCAACGGTCAGCGTGGCGTTGAGCAACAAAACGCCTTGTTCAGCCCACGGTGTTAAATCACCATTTTTGCTCATTTTGATGTTGAGATCAGTTTCAATTTCTTTATAAATATTCTGCAAGGAGGGCGGTAATCTCACACCTGCAGGCACTGAAAAACTCAGGCCATGCGCCTGTGGCAACCCATTATCTTGGCCATGATAAGGATCTTGCCCAATAATCACCACCCGCACTTGATCAAACGGGGTGTGATTAAACGCATTAAAAATCAACAGGCTAGGTGGAAAAATAGTTTTGCCAGCGGCTTTTTCTTGTTTCAGAAAGGCGCGCAAGCTTTGCATGTAAGGTTGATTTAGCTCTTCACCAATCACGGCTTGCCATGATGGATGAAGTTGACCAGGTTTTTCTTGGAGCATGGTGAAAAGAGTATTTTAGTGAATGATGGGAAATTATAGTTTATTGGCAATAAAAAACCTCGCCGAAGCGAGGTTTAACTGCGAAGTAGCAAATTAGCGCTTTGTGATTGCATCAACCCATCGCAAGATAGATAAGTTGATGCAACATCAAAAGGCTACATCATACCGCCCATGCCACCCATGCCACCGCCCATATCAGGCATTGCTGGTGCGTCGTCTTTTGGCAGTTCAGCAACCATGCAATCTGTAGTCAACATTAAGCCTGCCACTGAAGCTGCATTTTGCAACGCTGAGCGTGTGACTTTAGTTGGGTCTAACACGCCCATTTCTACCATGTCGCCGTAGGTTTCGTTGGCAGCGTTGTAACCATAATTGCCTTTACCAGCTGCAACATTGTTTACAACCACTGACGGCTCAACACCTGCGTTTGCTGTGATTTGGCGTAATGGCTCTTCAACAGCGCGCAATACAATTTTGATGCCGGCTTCTTGATCAAGGTTGTCACCCTTTACTTTAGCAATCGCATCGCGTGCACGAATCAACGCTACACCACCGCCAGCGACAATGCCTTCTTCAACCGCTGCGCGGGTTGCATGCAATGCGTCTTCTACGCGTGCTTTTTTCTCTTTCATTTCGATTTCAGTGGTTGCACCCACTTTAATCACAGCAACACCACCAGCCAATTTAGCTACACGTTCTTGCAATTTTTCACGGTCGTAGTCGCTTGTTGCTTCTTCGATTTGTGTTTTGATTTGTGTAATACGTGATTTGATGTTGCCCTCATGACCAGCGCCGTCAATGATAATGGTATTTTCTTTACCCACTTCAATGCGTTTTGCTGAACCTAAGTCTTCAAGTTTCACATTTTCAAGTTTCAGGCCAACTTCTTCAGCAATCACTGTACCGCCAGTTAAAATGGCGATATCTTCTAACATGGCTTTACGACGGTCACCAAAACCAGGCGCTTTAACAGCAACAGTTTTTAAAATGCCGCGGATGTTATTCACTACCAAAGTTGCCAGCGCCTCACCATCAACGTCTTCTGCAATGATTAACAATGGACGGCCCGCTTTAGCCACTTGCTCTAGGGCAGGTAACAAGTCACGGATGTTGGAGATTTTTTTGTCATGCAACAACACAAATGGGTTGTCCATCAATGCAATTTGACGTTCTTGATTGTTGATGAAATAAGGTGACAAGTAGCCGCGATCAAACTGCATGCCTTCCACAACGTCTAACTCGTTGCTTAAACCTGAACCGTCTTCAACGGTAATCACGCCCTCTTTACCTACTTTGTCCATCGCGTCAGCAATGATTTGACCGATTGAACTGTCTGAGTTGGCAGAAATAGAACCCACTTGTGCAATTTCTTTGCTGGTTGTACATGGTTTTGACTGCTCTTTTAAGTTAGCAATAGCCGCTTCAACCGCTTTATCGATACCGCGTTTTAAGTCCATTGGGTTCATGCCAGCAGCGACTGATTTCATGCCTTCACGAATAATCGCTTGTGCTAACACGGTTGCAGTTGTTGTGCCGTCGCCCGCGATATCAGAAGTTTTGCTGGCCACTTCTTTTACCATTTGTGCGCCCATGTTTTCGAATTTATCTTTCAATTCGATTTCTTTTGCCACCGATACACCATCTTTAGTGATAGTTGGTGCGCCAAAAGAACGCTCTAATACAACGTTACGGCCTTTAGGACCTAAAGTGACTTTCACTGCATTGGCGAGTACATTCACGCCGTTGACCATTTTTTGACGAACGTCATCACCAAATCTTACGTCTTTTGCTGCCATATTCAATTCTCCTATAAATTATTTAATATATTCTTAATTCGAAATTACTCGACAATTGCCATGATGTCTTCTTCGCGCATCACTAATAATTCTTCACCGTCCACTTTAACGGTTTGGCCTGCGTATTTACCAAATAACACTTTGTCGCCCACTTTAACGTCCAAGGCAATCACTTTGCCATTTTCATCACGTTTGCCATTCCCTACAGCCTGCACCACACCTTGGTCTGGTTTTTCAGTGGCTGAATCTGGGATTACAATGCCTGAGGCGGTTGTACGCTCTTCTTCAGAACGTTTAACAATCACACGGTCGTGTAAAGGACGAATTTTCATACAGTATCTCCTGATAAGTTATGCTATAAATCTAAAAAATGTATTTGCTTTTGTAAATTGCAAGGGCAACGCGGCATTTTAGCACTCGCATGCCTCGATTGCTAACTTGGGGCAATTTAAATTGATTTCAAGGGCTAAAAAATATTTTTTTCAACTATAAGGTCTCATGTGGAATATATTAATCTCAGTCAATCATCATTAAATGTCTCTAAAGTATGTTTAGGCACCATGACTTATGGCGATCAAAACACGCAGGAAGAAGCGCATGCGCAACTGGATTATGCGCTCTCTCAAGGGATTAACTTTATTGATACCGCCGAAATGTACCCGGTGCCGCCCAAGGCCGAAACTTTTACCCGCACAGAAACCATCATCGGGCATTGGTTAAAACACCAAGCGCGCGACAAAATTATTTTAGGCAGCAAAGTAGCAGGGCGCAACCGAGGTCTGAATTGGATTCGCGGTGGTGACGATGCATTAACACGTGCGAATATCCGCGCTGCACTGCATGATTCACTGAAGCGCCTGCAAACAGATTACATCGATTTATACCAATTGCACTGGCCTGAGCGCAATGTGCCGCTATTTGGGCAGTATCAGTTTGACCCAAAATTGGAAATTGATGCAGAGGGCCAGCAAAAAGCGTGGGTGAGTATTCATACGCAATTAGAAACGCTTGCTGAACTGATTCAAGAAGGAAAAATTCGCGCCATTGGGCTGAGCAACGAGCAACCTTGGGGCGTAATGGAGTTTTTGCGTATTGCAAAAGAATACAATCTGCCGCGTATTGCCACTTTGCAAAACAGTTATCATTTAATGAACCGAAGTATTGATTTTGGCTTGAGTGAGATTTTATACCGTGAACATGTTAGTTTGCTTGCTTATTCGCCGCTTGCATTTGGCCATTTAACGGGCAAATATATTGATAACCCGCAAACCCAAGGTCGGGTGACGATGTTTTTGGGTTATGCGCAACGCTACACCAAACATAATGTTTCCCCAGCCAGTGCTGCTTACGCTAAACTAGCGCGAGCGCATGGATTAACGCCAACCCAGCTTGCCTTGAGTTTTGTCTACCATCGCTGGTGTGTAGCCAGTACCGTGATTGGTGCAACCAGCATGACGCAGCTGAAAGAAAATATTGGGGCATGGCAGATTAAGCTTTCCGCAGAAGTACTGCAAGAAATTGAGCAATTACACCTGATGATGACGAACCCCGCGCCCTAGGTAGCCATCAATACCCTCAAACAATACAACCTATCATTTTTTACATTGGAACAAACAATGAACCGAATCCCGCTATGGGTATGTGTTTTTTTATTTATTTTTTCAACTACAGCACATGCACAATCGGGGGTTACAGATATTGAAGCGGCGGTAGCCTATTGTAAAACGGCCTTTTCAGAGACCACGCAAGCCGATGAGCGTCTTTCATGCTTTGATCGCATTCAGTTGACTGCAGATGCCGGACAGGCCGGAACACCTAAAAAGACGGATTCAGAGGATTGCAAAAACGCATCCGATAAGCCATGTCGCTATCTCGACAGAAAATGGCGGTTAAGCAGTAGTGAAAGTAAAGATTTAACCGACCTTGAAACGCATGGGTTGAATTATCTGGTTGTCACCAAAACCTCAAACCCAAATCATATTGCCAGCTCTCCCAGACATCTTGATGGGGTTGATCGTAACCTAGACAATCAGGACTTGAAGTTTCAGGTGAGTTTTAAAACAGAGTTGATGCGCAGTATTCCTTTTGTGCGCGACTTGCCTTATGTGGACACTTCTAGAATTTGGACCGCCTATACGCAGCAATCTTATTGGCAAGTATTTGATGGCAAAAACTCGCGGCCAATGCGTGAACATAATTTTTCCCCGGAAATTATTTTATCCTTAGGCTTAAAGTCACCTAATGAGGGAGAGCGTCAGGCTTGGTTGCCGCGTATGGCGAATTTAGGATTTATTCATGAGTCCAACGGTCGTTCTATGCCCATTTCAAGAAGCTGGAACCGATTTTATATCGAGTCGGCGTGGGAAATTAACGACAATCTCAGTGTGTCATTAAAGCCATGGTGGCGCGTTTACGAGTCGGGTCGAAATGATGACAACCCAGACATAGCCAAATTTATTGGCTATGGTGATATGAAATTGCATTGGGATCAGTTATTTAAAAATGTATCGGCTAATTTATTGTTTCGTAATAACTTTCGTAGTGATAATAAAGCCTATACAAAGCTCGATTTACAGTATCAGCCATTTGACCGCGATAACATCAAATTGCATTTGATGTTATCAGATGGCTATGGAGAGTCATTAATTGATTATAATCATGCGCAAACGGTGTTTGGCTTTGGTGTTTCTATTGGCGAGTAATAGAAACACAACATGATTTGAATAGCTGGCATACCTAAAAAGTAAATTTTGATGCATCATGACCAATAGAAAGCGACTATGAATACCCTTCCAAACTGCCCAAAGTGTAATTCAGCTTACACATATGAAGATGGCGACCAATACATTTGCCCGGAATGTGCACACGAATGGCCAAAACATGCAGCCACTGACAATGCTGACGACGAAAAAGTCGTGCGTGACGCCAATGGTAATGTGCTGCAAGATGGTGATTCCATTACCGTGATTAAAGACCTTAAAGTCAAAGGCTCATCATTGGTGGTGAAAGTTGGCACGAAGGTAAAGAATATTCGCTTGGTGGATGGCGATCATGACATTGACTGCAAAATCGATGGCATTGGTGCGATGAAATTGAAATCTGAGTTTGTGAAAAAAGCCTAACTTTCACAGAAGACTATGACTTGCGAACCAGGCCGCAACAGCCTGCTCGCAAAGGTTTAATACAGTTTATCTTGTGTGCGCTCTACCTAAACTAGCGGTTAGACAGCAACACAAAACCCAGCAATGCAAATGCAAACAGTAAACTGGCGGTGGCGGTCGTTACATTGTTCGCCTCGGTATTTTGTTGCGTATTTTTACTAGATGCCGCGTTTTGGTCCGTTGTTGCCGTCACCTCATGACTCACCGTAGCAATTGCTTTTTCTGAAGCTTCCTTTTCAACTGCCAAACTGGGCACAGAGGTTGCCAAAATGGTCGTAAAAAATACGGCTGAAATAATATTTTTGAGCATTCCGCTCTCCTTAATGTAATACTAAATTACTCAAATAAATTTTAAGCAATTTTAATGCCAGTAAAATTATATCAATCTATTAATTTAATATCAATAGGTTAGCATGTTTTTATCATGTTGATTGTTAAATATTGTGCTGATTTGCACAACAATGTTGCTGAATTGCTGCCTAAAAACTAAAAATGGTGCATGGGCAACAATTTTCGCTGGTTGGTAGCCAGAAGTTGAATGTGTTTTAAGCGTCAACATGCATGACGAAAACATGCTTTTTAGCAACGTATCACACGCGAGAAAATTTTTATGCTCTGAGAGCCTTTATTTATAAGGCTTCCAGGGCATCGAAAAAGGTTGGGGGAGAAATGGATGCATCGGATGTTCAAATTTGATGCCTGAGAAATACAGATTTCTACGGCCTTTTATTAAAAAACTGCACGGTTTGCGGCGGCCCCATTTGAATGACCGTTTTACGGATTTTACCCATCACGTGCATCTCGCAGGGTTTGCAGTCAAATTTCAAGGTAAATCGATCATTGCCGTTAATCAGTGTCATCGGCTCTGCCGTCACGGTACCTTGCACACCAATCACACCTTTGGCCTCTTTGGGGCATAGGCCATGGCTAAAACGCAGGCAATGCTTGGTAATCATTACCGGCACTTCGCTCAGTTCTTCATTGGCTTCGTAGGCTTTCGCAATAATGTTGACCCCATGCTTTGCATAAAACTGTCGTGCTTTTTGGTTGTAAACATTGGCGAGGTAACTCAGCGTATCTTCGGGGTATATTGCAGGCGGCTTGGCTGCGCTGCGGCGCGGAGGACGCACATAACCTTCAAGACGCGCTGCAAGCAAGCCTTCAACGGCTTCACGGCGAAGTGCATTGGCAATGGAAGCAGGTATAAACCAAGTTTGCGTAGTCGCGATTTCGATATTTTGCACAACAAAATCTGTGCTGCCGAGTTTGCTTAAATTTTCTTTTAGGCTGGCAGTGGCGCTATCGGGCGTTTGCGCAACCTGCTTTTCAGCTTTCGTCAAAGTCGTCCAGTTGGTTCCAGCTTCGTCTGTCACCGCTAGCCCAAAGCCATCATTAGTTTCAAAAAAACGCATGTTGATGCCGATTTTTCGCTGTGCTGAGTCTTTTTCAAGTAACCGCATAAACGCATGGTCGCGATTGCGATACACGATGGTGTTATTGCGAATGTCCGCTGGCATTTCATTGGGGTACAGTTTTTTGCCGTCCACGGTGTTAATGCGCAAACCCACCAGCGCTTTGTGCACGTCAAAAAAACATACGCCGTCGCCGTTGTGCAACTGCGTCGGCGTCTTAACTTCAATAAAATCTTTGCCTACCTTGGTGACTTTGCCAAGCAATTCTCCGGCAAATTTTGGCGTATCAAATGCGCCAATATCGGCTTGGCGGCCGTTGGCAAAATAGTCTGTCGCGCTACGGTTAAAAGTTTTTTCGGGCTGTGGTGTAAACGTGTAGCTACACTGGCCGTGTGATGATTTCGCTAAGTCAGGTCTATCATGCAAGATTTCATCTAACAGCTGGCGGTAATGCGCGGTGGCATTTTTAACATAAGGTAAATCTTTATAGCGACCTTCAATCTTAAAACTGCTAACCCCCGCATCAATCAATGCGCGCAGGTTTAAGCTTTGGTCATTATCTTTCATCGATAAAAAGTGCTTGTCTTTGCCAATAATGCGGCCTTTTTGGTCTTCTAAGGTAAAAGGCAGGCGGCATTCTTGTGAACATTCACCGCGGTTGGCGCTGCGCCCTGTGTGCGCGTGGCTAATGTAGCATTGTCCGCTAAATGCTACGCATAGCGCGCCGTGGATAAAATACTCCAAGTTCGCGCTAGTGGCGTCAGCAATTTGCTTCACGGTTTTTAAATCCAACTCACGCGCCAGCACGATTTGGCTAAAGCCGACTTGGTCGAGGAAAACCGCTTTTTCAACGGTACGAATATCGGTTTGCGTGCTGGCGTGCAACTGAATCGGTGGTAAATCCAACTCCAGCAGCCCCATGTCTTGCACAATCAGCGCATCCACGCCAATGTCGTAGAGTTGATGCGTGAGTTTTTCAACAGCTTCAAGCTCGCTATCATGAAAAATCGTATTGAGTGCGACAAACACCTCGGCATTAAAACGGTGAGCATGCCTCACTAAACGTGCAATATCTCCCGCCGTATTAGGTGCCTTTGCACGCGCCCCAAAAGCGGGGCCGCCAATATACACTGCATCCGCACCGTGGTTAATTGCCTCAATGCCAAAATCAGCATTGCGGGCAGGCGAGAGAAGCTCTAAGTGATTGCGGGTTTTTTGCATGGGCGCTAACAATGTGGGCTAAACCTGAATTTTAGACGAAACTATCAACAATGACGACAATTGATTTATAAGTGTATGAAAATCATCGTACAATTCTGCCATGAACAATCAAAGTCTACTGAATAGAAGCTTGCAATCTGTCTGGCACCCTTGCACGCAGATGAAGCAGCATGAAACCTACCCCTTGATTCCAATCGCGCGTGGCGATGGCGTTTGGCTCTATGATGCGGATGGAAAACGCTACTTAGACACGGTAAGTTCATGGTGGGTGAATTTGTTTGGGCACAATAACCCGCGGATTAAAGATGCGATTAAGCTGCAACTCGATACTCTAGAGCATGTCATGCTCGCTGGGTTTACGCATGAACCTGTCGTTGAGCTATCTGAAAAATTAGCAAACCTCACAGGTTTAGGTCATGCCTTTTATGGCAGCGATGGCGCAAGCGCGACTGAAATTGCTTTAAAAATGAGCTTTCATTATTGGCGGAATATTGGCCAGTCTTCTAAAACCAAATTTATCAGCCTGCAAAACAGTTATCACGGCGAAACGCTAGGCGCGCTGAGCGTGACGGATGTGGCGATTTTTAAAGACACCTATGCGCCACTTTTAATGCAGTCCGCGCAAATGCCTAGCCCAGATTTTAGGTTGTCTGAAGCGGGTGAAACTGCAGAGGAATTTGCCTTGCGCTGTGCTGATGCTTTAGAAAAGTATGTTAACGAGCATTCACATGAGCTGGCGGCCTTTATTATTGAGCCTCTTGTGCAGTGCGCGGCGGGCATGGGCATGTATCATCCTGTTTATTTGAAGCGTGCGCGAGAGATTTGTACTCAGTATGAAGTGCATTTAATAGCCGATGAAATTGCGGTGGGGTTTGGGCGCACGGGTGAGATGTTTGCTTGTGAGTGGGTGGGTGATAACTCAAAAAACTCCCTCACCCTAGCCCTCTCCCAGTGGGAGAGGGAATTAAATCATTCCCCTCGCCCGCAGGCGGGAGAGGGGCTAGGGGTGAGGGGTGAAAGCGTTACAAAAGCTAGCGAGATTGCCGATTTTATATGCTTATCCAAAGGTATCACGGGCGGTTATTTACCACTTTCAGCCGTGCTGACCACCGACAAAATATATCAAGCTTTTTACGACAACAGCACCGTACGTGGCTTTTTGCATAGCCATAGTTACACGGGTAATCCATTGGCCTGTAGCGCAGCATTGGCGACGTTGGCGATATTTGAAACTGATAATATTTTACAAATGAATCAGCAAAAATCAGCCTTGATTCAAGCTAAAATGCAAGTGCTTACTGACCTGCCGATTAAACATATGCGTCATCAAGGAATGATATTTGCATTTGATGTGGACACGCAAAATACGCAGTTCGCTAAGCAGTGTTATCAAGCCGCGGTTCAGCAGGAATTGTTGCTACGTCCAATTGGCAAGACCGTTTATTGGATGCCGCCATACACCATCAATGAAGAAGAAATTGATTTTATGGTGAATACTACGCTCAAGGTTATTAGAAGTATTTTATGAAAAATGTATTTGTATTTTTAGTGCTAATGTTAGTGGGTTTGAATGCTCAGGCCGAACTG
>Ga0208694_1003497_pt1 | contig 15053 bp, 12 predicted proteins | sample AD_UKC078_MetaG_FD_184442 | JGI IMG/M metagenome (GOLD analysis project Ga0208694, IMG submission 184442) | Active sludge microbial communities of municipal wastewater-treating anaerobic digesters from USA - AD_UKC078_MetaG (SPAdes) (version 2) | ecosystem: Engineered > Bioreactor > Anaerobic >...
CGCGTGGCTCACCCTGTATGTGATTCCCATGTGTGCGCTCATTCCTGTGGCGGCTATATTTCTCGTCAGCCGCCCCGCGTCCCTCCAGTGGAATTCGGTCATTCGCGTTATGTTCGGGCAACTGCCTATATACGCTGAGTACTCACATGCCTTGAGAAGTCTGCTTTTCGTTCCAATGTTTGGCTTCGCCGTTTTCCTCCTTGTCTTTCTTGTGGAAATGGTTGTTTCGATGTTCTCGCGCATCTCTATCGGTTTTCATCTCTTCGGTGCTTGGATGATCGGTTTTATTCCATCCTTCGAGCTTTGGTATTTGCGCTGGGTCAGAATTCGGGTCGAAAACAGGACGCCACTCATGATTGAGACCGGCAGGGCCGTAGTTTTCGGCCTCGTCTATGCGCTGATTACATATCTCGCAACGCGAATGCTCAGGAAGGTGTGGAATCGGAAGTGAAATGTAGATCCCATTGCGGGAGTGAAAAGAGGAGCGAGCGCAAAGCGAGCGGTATCTCTCAAACCGAACGTCACGCCTCACCAGATTCCGAACTCGCCGCAGGTGAGGAGTTCGGTGGCGGCGCTTGTTTGGCGCTCCGTTGCTTCTTCCTGAATTGGCCCTCTCTGATCAGCCCGACAAGCGAGAAAGCGCAAACGATCATCAATCCGTATGCGACGTGGCCGAGTGTTCTGTACGTGGGCATGCGGTTCTTTGTGAGGAATCTCAGCAGGAGTGTTTTGGCCGATGCCGGATCTTTTGCGATGGAGATGTTTGTCGTATCGTCTCTGGTAAATACGATGTCCCATTGTTCCGGGACGGAGACAAGGGCGACCGCGAAGGATTCTTCTATAGGCGGGGCAAAAGTGATGATTGAAGCGAACAGTAGCAGTGTCGCCGATGTGGCAAACAGTATAAGGTAGATCATTTTCATGTTGTGATGTGGCCTTTGGGTTATAGGGCTGATACAGCCGATAGCACCAACGCAAAGCATCAGGACAATCTGGTTTCTCATATTTCTGATTCCAACGGTGCAAGTTTGCCTAAGCCGCACTAGCGGCAACAGGTAGTATTTGCCTGTTCGTGACCCTGCTTTTCTTTTTCCCCTTTGGCGCGTTTGTAGATGTCGTGGTACGCCCGGTAGTGGAGCAATGCGGCAATGAGTGTGCCGACAGCGGCGAAGTACTTGACGTGTGATTCGACTGACGGCGATGACCAGATCACGCCGCACATCGGCAACCACATTAGCACGTTGATCTCAATAAGCAGGAAAAGCCTTTTGAGCTGCTTGGTTGTCAACTCCTTCATTTTTTCCTCCATTCCGAACGCGGGCGGACCCCGCAACCCAACTCAATCTCACACAAAGGTACAGGATATCGAATGAACGTTCAACGCTCAACGCTCAAGTGCCAAACTCCTAAATCCTAAATTCTAAATGACAACTCCGCGCGCAGCGCGGCTACGGCTCGCGGCGCGCTGGGACGAGCGTCCACTCGTCCGGGAGGCGGTCACGCCGCCCTTTTTACCCTCGTCGTTGCGAGCCACTGCGTGGTCGCAGCAAATCGATTTCGATACCGATCCCGATTTCGATGCCGATGGGCATGAAGCCCCTGAAACCAACAACCCGAGCCGCAAAAAAACGACGCAAGGCTTGTCAACCTTATGGCGGCATGTTACAGTGGTTGGGTTGTTGTTTTCAAACCTATAGGATGGAGAGTTATGGCGAGTGATGATGCCATTGAAGTGACCGGTGTCGTGGTCAAAGTGTTGCCAGCCACCATGTACAGGGTGAAACTGGAAAATGGCCATGAGGTGTTGGCGCATATTTCAGGCAAGATGCGTAAGTTCTTTATTAAGATCGCCGCGGGTGACAAGGTGACATTGGAGATTTCGCCCTACGATCTGACCAAGGGGCGCATTATCTATCGTCATAAGAACTGAGGCGAGTAATGAGTACAGGTTGGCGGACGGTATTGCGCGGCATCGTTCTGGTGGGGATGTCGTGGGCGGCGCAGGCCGCGGAATTGCAGGGACGTGAGGACGCAGCAGGTAAGACGGTCTGGTATGATGGCCAGGCGCTGCCGATCGAAGGACGGGCGTTCACCGATACCGAGTGCTTTTATGATCGCCTGCCTGCACGCGCCCAAAAAACCGTGCCTTCCAGCGTGTGGGGGTTGAGCCGGCATTCGGCCGGCATGGCGCTCCGCTTTGTCACCGATGCGCCGCGGCTGACTGTGCGTTGGGCCGTGCGCAACGCCTCGCTGGCTATGCCGCACATGCCCGCCACCGGTGTCAGCGGCGTGGATATCTATCAACGCACGTCCGAAGGTTGGCGCTTCGTCAAGAACGGCCGCCCCACGGCGATAACCAATTCTGTCGATGTCGCGGTCACGCCGAATACCGAGTGTTTGGTCTATCTGCCGCTTTACAACGGGACCGCTATGGTCGAGGTCGGCATCCCTTCCGGCCACAAGCTCAGCACACCGCCGCCGCGCGTCAACGGACAAGTCCGGCCGATCGTCTTTTACGGAACGTCGATTACGCACGGCGGCTGTGCGTCGCGCCCCGGCATGGCCTTCACGGCGGTTGCGGGCCGTCTGGTGGATGCGCCGGTGGTCAACCTCGGTTTCTCAGGCAGCGGCAAGATGGAACCCGCGCTCTGCGATCTGGTTGCCGAGATCGATGCGTCGGTCTATGTGCTCGACTGCCTGTGGAACATGACCGACGCCTTGGTCAGTGAGCGCGCTGAACCGTTCATCCGGGCCCTGCGCGATAAACGGCCTGACACGCCGATCCTGCTGGCGGAGGACTGCAATGTCTATGGTCGGGCACCGACCTCCAAAGCGAAAATCCTGCGCTCGATTTTTGACAAGCTGAAGGCCGAGGACAGCGCCAAGTGGTCCCGCCTGCACTATCTGGAGGCCAAAGAGATGCTCGGCCACGATGGCGAGGGAACTGTGGACGGATGCCACCCCAACGACCTCGGCATGATGCGGCAGGGCACGGTTTTCGGCCAAGCGTTGCAGAAAATCCTTGTGCAATAAACACGGGGCGTCCACCCCGAAACTTGAAACCAGAAGCCCCCGTCGTTGTGAGCCACTGCGTGGTCACAATAATCGATCCCGATAGCGATCCCGATCCCGATTTGGATGAAACCCAGAAACCAGAAACCTGAACCCCTAAAAGGTACACCTATGGCTATTGATCTGAAAGCCGCCTATAAGACGATCATGGATGATCACTTCACGCCGCGCATGGAGATTTCCTTCATCGATGGTGACTCCCGCCAGACGCTCTGCTACGAAAAGGTCTCTTGGGTGATCGACGGCGAGGAGAAGGGATTGCGTTATGGCGAAAATCCCGGCCAGGAGGCCGCCCTCTATAAGCTCGTGAATGGCAATCTCGTGCTGGGCGAAGTCACGGCGCTCGCGCCGGGCCGTTACCTGGCCTCCGATCCCGAGCTGCTGCAATCCGGCAAGCATCCCGGCAAGACCAACCTGACCGATGCCGACAACGCGCTCAACATCCTGCGCTATCTGGATGACACTCCGTGCGCCGTGATCGTGAAGCACAACAACCCGTGCGGTGTCGCCCGCAGTGACACGCTGGTCGACGCCTACTGCCGCGCCAACAAGGCCGACCGTCTGGCCGCGTTCGGCGGTTGTATCGCGCTCAACCGCGAGGTTGATCTGGAAACCGCCCGGCTGATCATTGAGAATTATGCCGAAGTGGTGGTTGCGCCCGAGTTCGAGGCGGGCGTGATGGATATCTTCGCGACTAAGAAAAATCTGCGTGTCATGCGCATCAACAACATGGCGCGCCTGACCTCCTTTGTGGCGCAACGCGTGGTTGATTTCAAATCGCTGATCGATGGCGGACTGGTGGCGCAGTGGTCATTCGTGCCCGAGGCACGCACGGCGGCGCAACTCATGCCGGCTGCGTGTACCCAGAAGGACGGTACGGAGCATCGCATCAAGCGCCTGCCCACCCCGCAGGAGTACGAGGATCTGATTTTCGGCTGGCTGGTCGAGGCAGGGGTCACCAGCAACTCCGTGCTCTACGTCAAGGACGGCGCGACGGTCGGCATCGGTACCGGCGAGCAGGATCGCGTGGGTGTCGCCGAGATCGCGCGCGACAAGGCTTACCGTAAACTGGCTGACTGGATCGCTTGGGAGAAGCACGCCACGCCTTACAACGACCTCGTCCTGAAATTCGGCGAGCAAGGCCGGAGCTTCATGGCCGAGATCGACGAAGAGGTCAAGGCGCGCAAGGGCGGTCTGCCCGGCTGCAGCATGGTATCGGACGCCTTCTTCCCGTTCCGCGACGGCGCGGAGGTCGGTATCCGCGAAGGCATCACCGCCATCGTTCAGCCCGGCGGCGCGATCCGCGACTGGGACGTGATCGACTGCTGCAACGACGCTGGCGTCGCCATGGTCTTCACCGGCCAGCGCAGCTTCAAGCACTAAACCGCGCTGTGCGCGGAGTTGGCATTTAAGATTTAGGAGTTAGGAGTTAGGAGTTTTTTAACGCGGAGTACGCCAAGAAACCCCTGCTTTTCGTGAAGTTTCATGTGTTTCATGGTTCCACTCAGACAAAGCTCACGAGATTTTGCTCACGCAGGCTGATGAAGCCGGGGGAGGTCGGCGAGGGCTTGCCGATGATCAGGTGGTCAAGCACGCGGATGCCGATGATGCGCGCGGCTTCGATCAGACGGCGCGTGACGGCAATGTCCTCTTTGGACGGCGTGGGATCGCCCGAAGGATGGTTGTGGGCAAGGATTACCGAGGCGGCGCTGTAGCGCACGGCTTTTGCGAAGACCTCGCGCGGATGCACGGGACTGGTGTCGAGCAAGCCGCGCGTGGTTTCGATCGGCTGGCCGATCACGCGGTTCTTGGTGTTGAGCAGCACCGTCCAGAACACCTCCTGTTGCAGGCCGCGCGCGAGAGGCTCGATCATGCGGTAGATGCTTTCCGGCTCGCGCACGGGAGGGGTGTTTTCGCGGACACCTTGGCGCTGCTGGTGTTTCATGACGCGGCGGCTGATCTCGAACGCGGCGGCGAGTTCCATGCACTTGACGGGGCCGAGCCCTTTGATTTTGAGGTTGAGCAGCTCTCCGTATTCGGCTTGGCAGAGGTTGGCAAGGCCCTTGTAGCGGCGCAGCAGCTCGCGGGCGAGTTCCGTGACGTTTTTGCCGGGCACGCCGGTGCGTAGCAGAATGGCGAGCAGGATCTCGTCCGCGACATTCTCGGCGCCACGCTCCGTTAATTCTTCACGTGGTTGCATTGAGCGCGGCAGTTCTTTGACGGTCAGCGGTGTATCGGAGTTTTCAGGGGAGTGTGACGGGTGTGGGGCCATGGTTCCTCCAAATTTCGGCGACGCGCCGCGCGACAGCATCGGGCGGGTCGTCGTCTGTGATGTCGATCCATACGACGTGCGCCTGATGGCGCAGCCAGGTTTCTTGACGTTTGGCGAGTTGGCGTGTACGCGCCGCGATACGCTCCACAGCTTGCGGTTGCGTCATCTCGCCGGCCAGCAGGGCGCGGACTTCGGCGTAGCCGATGGCGTGGCTTGCGGTTTTGGACCAAGCCGGAATGTCGCGCTGCAGGGCGCGGACCTCGTCGATGAGACCTGCTGCGAACATGGCGTCGACGCGCCGCGCGATGCGGGCATGGAGTTGTTCGCGCGGCATGCGCAGGGCGGGGATTGGCGGGATGTCATCCGTGCGCTGTCGGCGGACGGGCAGAGCGCCGTGCGCGTCGAGGTGTTCGAGGGCGCGAATCAGGCGGCGCGGGTTGGCGGGGTCGGCGAGGGTTTCGAGTACGCCGGGGGCGCGGGCTTCGAGCGCGCGACGCAGGGCGTCGGTGCCTTCTGCTGCGTGGAGCGCCTGCCAGCGTGCGCGGGCTTCCGGGTCGCAAGCGCTGCCGTCGAGACCTTCGGTCAGTGCCTTGAGGTAGAGGCCGGTGCCGCCGACAACGATGAGGCCGGCGCGGGGCGCGGAGCGGAAGGCGTGATGCGCGTCGGCGAGCCAGAGGCCGGTGCTGAAGGGTTCGGCGGGCGAAACCAGATCAATGCCGAAATAGGGAACGTCGCCACGTTCGGCGGGTACGGGTTTCGCCGTGCCGATGTCCATGCCGCGGTAGACGAGCATGGCGTCGGCTGACAGGATCGCGCGGCCGGTTTGCTCAGCGAGTTGCTGGGCAACAGCGCTCTTTCCGGTAGCAGTCGCGCCTGCGATGAACCAGGCGGCGGGGGAAGCGTTAATGGCGATGGCCATGCTTTCTGTCGTGAATCCACTGGGTGAGGATGAAAAGGAAGACGCCGCAGCAAATTGCGGAGTCGGCGACATTAAAGGCCGGGAAGTGGTGGTGACCCCAGAAGAAGTCGAGGAAGTCGACCACATAGTTGAGGCGGATGCGATCAATCAGGTTACCGAGAATACCGCCCACGAGCAGGGCGAAGGTGAAGCGACCGCCCCACAGGTGGCCGAAGAGTTGGCGGTGCCGCCAACACAGAAAGGCGAGCGTGAGAAGCGAGAAGCCGATGAGGAAGAGGTGACGCCCGGCGAGCATGCCCCAGGCGGCACCCCGATTCTCGACGTAGGTGAGGCTGAAAAAACCGGGCACGATCGCCATCGAGCCAATCGGCTTGAGGTGGACGACGGCCCAGTATTTTGTCAGTTGATCGACTGCGGTCAGCAGGGTGACAAAGGACAGGACACGCATGGGCGCTTACCTGCGGCGGCCACGAGGGGACATGCGCCGTTCCATCTCGGACTGACACTTGACGCAGTTGGTAGCAAAGGGCAGCACTGCAAGGCGCGGCTTGCTGATCAGTTCGCCGCACATATCACAGATGCCGTAGGTGCCTTTTTCGATTGAGCGCAGTGCGTCGTCGATGTTGGCGATATCACGATGCTGGCTGCCGACCTGCTCCAGCGTCTGGAGGCGCATGAAGGCATCGGTGCCGTCCTCTTCTGGGTTGATCTCGTCATGGCGCTGCAGGGCGGCGTGACGCATGGCTCCAGATTGGCCGGTGATGCGATCGCGCATCGCCAGCAGCTCGGCCTTGAATTGATCGAGGTCGCCCTTGTTGAAGTGCGGTTTTCTGGTGCGGGTCGCCGCAGGACGCGCCGGCGCTTTGGGGGTAACGGCAGGCGGGGGCGTCGCCGGAACGGGCACCGCGATTTTTTCAACCGGCGGCGTGGCGGGCGGAACTGCTTTAGACGCGGGTTTCTTCGTGGCGGTCTTGGCCTGCGGTTTGGGTTTGGCGACAGGCTTCGCCGCTGAAGGGCGCACACTCTTTTTCACTACGGCCTTGGCTTTGGCCGGGGGCTTAACCACCGTCTTAGCCGTTGCCTTGGCTTTGGCCGGGGCTTTAGCTTTGACCACAGCCTTAGTCTTAGCCGGAACTTTGACTTTGACCGGGGGCTTCGCCGTAACTTTGGTTTTAACCGGAGTTTTGGCTGCGACTTTAGCCTTGGCCTTCACCGGGGTTTTAGCCTTGGCCGGAGTCTTGACCACGGTCTTGGCTTTCGCCGGGGTTTTGGCTTTCACCGCGGCCTTGACCTTCGCCGGGGTTTTGGCTTTCACCGCGGCCTTGACCTTCGCCGGGGGTTTGGCCTTCGCCGCGGCCTTGGCTACCGTTTTGGTTACAGCCTTGGTCTTCTCCTTCACCGGAGCGGATTTTTTAACCGCCGGCGATTTCTTGCTCTGTGAACCGGACGCTTTCGACGCCGTCTGTTTTTTGACAGCCGGTTTCTTGGCCGGGGCGGCTTTGGGTTTGCTCTTTTTGGCTACCGTCATGTTTCACCTCTTTCTTCCTCTCCCTGGAAAGGCTCTGGCATGTAAAAATCGCCGTGGCTTCCGCGAGTGGCTCCGTAGTATACGGGAACTGTAAAAAATAGCAAGGTACAAAACTCCTAACTTTCGGGCGTACCGTTGATCCAGGCGCGGACCACCTCGTCAAGGGGCAGGATGGCATCGATGCTGCCGGTTTCGTTCCCCGCGAGGCTGGGCACCTCGACCGAATCGCCGACCGCCTTGCCCTCTAGGTTCTGGGCCAGGGGTGCCTTGTTGGAGATGATGTTCAGGTGCTCGTCACGATCCCATTCGCCCAGGATGGTGTAGGTCCGCTTTGAACCGTCTGCCATGCGCAGCACGACGGTGGTACCGGGGCCGGCCTTGTCGCACGGTGCGTTGGAAAAATCGCTGCCCTTGACCTGCTTGAGTTCCCGCTGCATCTCGTCTTGGCGCATCAGGAGCTGACGTTGAAAATCTTTGGCCGCCTGATATTCGAAGTTTTCACGCAGGTCGCCATAGCTACGGGCCGTCGCGATGTCTTGGCTGTTTTTGGGCAGTTCCACTTCAACCAGATGTTTGTAGAGGAGCTGACGTTCCTTGAGAGAACGCCAGGAGGTTCGGCGCACGGCGTCTTGGGGCTGCGGCGCGACGACACGTTTACGGTCGGCCAGCGAGGGGTCAAGTTTCAACATGCGCCTCAGCAGTGTATGGTGGGTGACGGGATCCCAAGCTGGCGAGGCCTGTATGCGTTCGAAGACGAACTGCCGCTGCGGCGTGTCCAACTCGGCAAAGATCGCCTCCAGCCACTTGCTCTGCTCGAAAAGTGATTTGAGGCTGTTCTGCATGCGCAGGGCTTCGCCAGAGAGGCGTCCTTCCGCTAGGGCGATCGCGTGGTTCAGCAACTCGCTCAACGGCGGCAAGTCCCAATCGGCAGTCTCGGCGCGGAAGCGGAAAACCCAATTGACCAGCGTGGGCGGGGCTTTAGGCTGGGCCAGCAGATTACGGCAGGCCACAGCAGTTTCGGGAAGCTCTTTGAGGGAGACCAGCACCTCGCTGAGCAGGCTGAACGGCATGCGGCCAAGGCTGCCAAGCAAGCGTTCTGCGGCATCGCCGCCCCCGGCCAGCAGGAAGGCGACCAGTGCCGAAACATCGCGTACGCCGAGGGCTTCGGCGGCCTCGATGTAACGGTCGCGCTCCCAGAGATGGTCACGCATCTGCTCGACCGGCGGAGTGGAAAAACCAAGTCGGCTGACAACAACGGCCAAGCGCGCGTAGAGCGCGGCGTCGGTATTGTGCGCGCCCTTTACGGCGAAGGCAAGCCGCTCTTCGAGCACACCGCGCTGTGTCTCATCAAGGTCGGCGATGGGGCTGGCCGCGTCCAGTTCGTTAACATCGTTCAGGATTTGGGTCGAATCGGTCAACGCGGCGAAACGCGAGAACCACGCATCGCCATACGATTCCGCCTCGGCGAGCAGGCGCATGGACTCGGAGCGTTTGGTCGGGATAACGACCAGCGGATTGTTCTTGAGCGCCTTACGTGCCGCATCCCAAAAAGTTTTCCAGTCGGCGGCGACGACAAACCCCTGGCGCGTAAGCGTCTCTTCGAGCCGTGCGACGGGCATATCGCCAAAGCTGCGCAACGCGCATACGACGAGGTCTCCGGGTTGTTCGGCCGCCATGCGTGCGACAGCCTGCGGATCATTGTGCCGCCGCGTCAGCAGATGGTCGTGCGGGGCGCGGTCGAGCGATTCACTCGCAGTGGCAAAGGTCATTGCATGGTTGGGTTTGCCGGCGAAGTCGATAGTGACGCGCTTGTAAAAATCGTCGAGTCGCTTGACAGTGCCGATTCCCCAGGCGGGATCAAGCACCAGCGTACCGGGCTTCAACGCGAGCAGGCGATCCAAGCGGCGGAAAGATTCATCAAGCGGAATATCGCCGAACGTCACACTCTCGATCAGGGCCGAAACCAAGCGATCTTTGCTGGCTCTCTTGAGCAAATCGCGCAGGTCGGTGGGAGTCAAGGCCCCGGCAAGCTGCGCGACGCGGTCCTTCATCGCGAGGTAGAGGCCGGGGAACTCCGTTCGGTCGGTGAGTTCATCGAGTAGCACCATCGTCCACTCCTCGGCTTTGGCTTTATTGACAAGCTCACAGGCGTGGATCTGCGCCAGAAGATCGGCCACAGGCATGGGGCATTGTTCCAGCAGGGCAAGAAAATCACTCTCGTTTGCGGCATTCGTCATGGAGGCTTCCATTCATCGATCCTCGGTTCCACATGAAAAGATTGGGTAGATTACCAAAAACCGATGCAAAAGGGAAGAACGGCGTGGACACGATTCAACGCCGGCGCGATGCCGTTCCGGTTTTAATTGTTTGTGGGTTCGTCCTCTTATACAATGTGGTCACTCTGGCTGAGAGAGCGTTTTTGAAACTTAGCGGGAGGAGAAGTAAGGAAAACGCGATGAAGCTCATGATAAGGCGTATATTGGTTTTTGCCGCTCTTGTGGCAGTGGCTTTTATAGGTCTCGCCGAGAAACTGCCGCCGCTGCCTGAAGGGACGTTTACTTACGTGGTGATTCCCGATACGCAACTCTATCGGGGCGGCGGCACGTATGACCGGAAGGCGGGGCGTCTGCGGACGGGGCCCACGCGCAATCCGGCGTTTGAGTCGCGCGTGGACTGGATCGCAACGAATATCGAAAAGGAGAATATCGTCTTTGTTTCGCATGTGGGCGACATCGTGGACATCATGAACGAGGAGCAGTGGACGTTCGCCTCCAACCTGATGGCTCGTCTCGATGGCAAGGTGCCGTATGGCATCTCGCCCGGCAATCATGACATCGCAAAGGGTTCGTCAGAGGAGTTCAACCGTTATTTCCCGCGTGCGCGTTACGAAAAGAACGCTTGGTATGCGGGTGGATTCGATGGCTTTGAGATTCTCGACGGTAAGGAGCGGAGGCCGGAAATCGTCTCGGCCGGAAACGCCAACAGTTGCCAGCTCTTTGCATCGGGCGGTATGCAGTTCGTGGTGCTGCACCTCGAGTGCAACGCCCCGGCGCCTGTTCTCATGTGGGCGGACGGGATGTTGAAGAAGCACGCCGACCGCAAGGCCATTATCTGCACGCACATGTACCTCGGCTACAAAACGAAGGAGATCGACCAAGTACGCCGCACGGATCCGCGCCGCCCGGACGAGTGGTTCGGCGTGATGGACTGGACGAAAAGCCACGGCGAGAAGGGCGTTCCGGCCACAACGGCATGGGAAACGTGTTTCTCGAAGCACGCGAATTTAATTTTGATTGTAAGCGGCGACCAAAGTCTGGCGATCTGCTGGCGGGAAAAACAGAAGGGCGTACACGGCAATACGGTTCATGCCACGCTGCAGGACTATCCCCGTACGGCCGACGATCAGGATTGGCTGCGGCTCTATCGGTTCCGTCCCGCCGAAAAGAAAATCGAGGTATGGACCTATTCGCCCCAGCAGGACAGAGTGTGTGACAGCGTGAGTTTCCGCAAGGATCGCGCCCACCACCAGTTTACGCTTGATCTGGACTGACGGCGGGTACGCAAAGACTCCGTCTTAAAAAAACAGGACCGCCGCAAGCATCGTGTACGACTTGCGACGGCTCAGGTCGACATGAAAAACAAGATGGCGCGCCCACGGAGAGTCGAACTCCGCTTCCAAGGATGAAAACCTTGTGTCCTAACCGATAGACGATGGGCGCGAAATAGGCATTCAAGTTAGCAAAAGAGGTGCCGCATGGCAAGAGTGCAAATTGTCGTTTCGCGATCCCGCGATCCCGTTTCGTATCCGAATAGCCGCTTTTTTCACTTGTCGGCAGGCGGAATGATTTGTACCATGTCGCGCCAACTTTACCGCTGCTCATGCCCGGAGCTTGGGCGGGCCGCTAGAGTGACAAAAAGACCAAGCATGGAGACCTCAAAATGTCCTGTAAGAAAACTGCAAAACGCGCGTGTAAGACGACTGTAAAGACGAAAGCCGCCAAGGCATCTGCCGTCAAGTATCCCACCCGGCACGAAGAGTTGATCAAGTGGGTGAATGATTTTGCCAAATTGACCCAGGCGAAGAATGTCCACTGGTGTGACGGTACCAAGAAGGAGTACAACGCGATTTGCGAGAGCATGGTCGAGAGCGGCGCGTTCGTCAAACTCAATCCCAAAAAGCGCCCGGGATGCTATCTGGCCCGCTCGCACTGGTCGGATGTGGCGCGCGTCGAAAACCGCACGTACATTTCCACGGAGAAGCGCGAGGATGCCGGCCCGACGAACAACTGGGTGGCTCCGGATGAGTTGAAGAAGACGATGACCGATCTCTACAAGGGGTGCATGAAGGGCCGCACGCTGTATGTGATTCCCTTCTCGATGGGACCGATCGGCTCGCCCATCTCCAAGATCGGCGTCGAGCTGACCGACTCGCCCTACGTTGTGGTCAACATGATCATCATGACCCGCGTCGGCACGAAGGTGCTGAAGCAGTTGGGCAAGGACGGCGAGTTCATCAAGTGCCTGCATTCGGTCGGCGCGCCGCTGAAGCCGGGACAGAAAGATGTGCCTTGGCCGTGCGCCCCGCTTGAGAAGAAGTATATCTCGCACTTCCCCGAGACGAGCGAGATCTGGTCGTTCGGTTCGGGTTACGGCGGCAATGCCCTGCTTGGCAAGAAGTGCTTGGCGCTGCGCATCGCCTCCAGTCTCGCCCGCAAGGAGGGCTGGCTGGCCGAGCACATGCTGATCCTGAAGCTCACCTCGCCGGAGAACAAGGTGCATTACATCACGGCGGCTTTCCCGAGCGCGTGCGGCAAGACCAACCTCGCCATGATGGAGCCGCGCCTCCCGGGCTGGAAGGTCGAGACGATCGGCGACGATATCGCATGGATGAAGATCGGCGCGGATGGCCGTCTGTATGCGATCAACCCGGAAAGCGGTTTCTTCGGCGTGGCGCCGGGAACCTCGATGGACAGCAACCCCAACGCCATGCGCACGATCACGAAGAACACGATCTTTACGAACTGCGCACTCACCGATGATGGCGACATCTGGTGGGAGGGCATGGGCGTGCCGGCACCGGCGCACGCGATTGACTGGCAGGGCAAAGATTGGACGCCTGACACGGTCGACAAGGATGGCAAGAAGGTCAAGGCCGCACATCCGAACGCCCGTTTCACCGCGCCTGCCGCGCAGTGCCCGGTGATCGCCGGCGAGTGGGAAGACCCCAACGGCGTGCCGGTTTCTGCCTTCCTGTTCGGCGGTCGCCGCCCGACTGTGATCCCGCTGGTGAACCAGGCCAAGGACTGGACGCATGCGGTGTTCATGGGTTCCGCCGCCGGTTCCGAAACCACCGCGGCTAACCTCGCTGAGGTCGGCGTGGTGCGCCGTGACCCGATGGCGATGCTGCCGTTCTTCGGCTACAACGCAGCCGACTATATGCTGCATTGGCTGACCATGCCGCTGCGCACGGATGTGAACAAGCTGCCCAAGGTGTTCTTCACAAACTGGTTCCGCAAGGACGAAAAGGGCTTCATGTGGAATGGCTTTGGCGACAACATCCGCGTCTTGAAGTGGGTCTGTGAGCGCATCGAAGGCAAGGGCAAGGCGGTGGAGACGCCCATCGGCTTCCTGCCGACGCCCGACGCGATCGATATGACCGGGTATGTCGATCCGCAACGTAGTGCAGCCGAGATGAAGAAGACGATGAAGGATCTGCTCTCCGTGGATGTCGAGGGCTGGAAGAAGGAGATCGAGGCCGTCGCGGAATCGTACAAGCCGTTCGGCAACCGCATGCCGTACGCACTCAAGGCGAAGTTGGCCGAAATCAAAGCCGCGTTGGAAAAATAATCCAGACGTCGCGCCTTTTATCAGGGTGGCCGGGGGATGCCCCGGCCACCCTTTTTTGATTTCGGTCAGGAATCTGAAACCAAACCGTGCAGTATTCTGCTTGATCATCACGTACCGGTTTTTCTATCATCCCAAGGCATGGCTATGAAAATTCTTGTTGTTGGCGGCGGCGGACGCGAGCATGCGATTGCGTGGCGTCTCGCACGCGATACATCCCGCCCTGAGATTTTTTGCGCGCCGGGCAATGCCGGCACGGCGTCCGGTGCATGCAACCTGCCGATCCAGGCCGATGATATCCCGGCCCTGCTGGCATGGGCGCGAGAGCACCAACCGGACCTCACGGTGGTCGGTCCTGAAGCGCCGCTCTGCCTCGGCATCACAGATGCCTTCACCGCAGCCGGACTGCGCGTCTTCGGTCCGAGTCAGGCTGCCGCACAGATGGAGGGCAGCAAGCGTTTCGCCAAGGAGATCATGAACGCCGCAGGTGTGCCGACTGCCCGTGCGCTGGTTTTCGACAACGCCGAAACCGCCGTGGCCGCCCTTCCCTCTTTCTCTCTGCCGGTGGTGATCAAAGCCGACGGCCTCGCCGCAGGCAAGGGCGTGGTGATCGCCCAAACCCATGACGAAGCGGCGGACGCGATTCGCTCGATGCTGGTGGACGCCGTCTTTGGTGCAGCCGGCGCGCAGGTTCTGCTCGAGGAGTTTCTGGAGGGCGAGGAGGCCTCGATTCTCGCCCTGATCGATGGCGAGCATGCGGTGCTGCTACCGCCATCGCAGGACCACAAGCGCGTCTTCAACGCCGATCAAGGCCCCAACACCGGCGGCATGGGTGCCTACTCGCCGGCGCCGGTGGTCACTCCCGATCTGTTACCGACCATCAAAGAGCGGATCATCCTGCCGGTCGTGCGCGAGCTGCGCCGTCGTGGTATCGTTTACAAGGGCGTGCTCTACGCCGGACTGATGATCGGCCCCAAGGGCATTTCCGTTCTGGAGTTCAACGCGCGTTTCGGCGATCCAGAGACCGAGGCCGTGCTACCTCGCATCGGTGGCGACCTCATCCCCGCGCTCGAAGCCTGCATCGACGGCACGCTGACCGACGCGCATGTGAAGGTTCGCCCTGAAGCCGCAGCCACCGTGATTCTGGCCTCCGGCGGCTACCCCGGATCCTACCGCAAAGGTTTGCCTATCTCCGGACTCGATCAGGCCGCCGCTGTGGATGACGCCATCGTCTTCCACGCGGGAACCGCATTGAAGGACGGTCAGGTCGTCACCGCAGGCGGACGCGTACTCGCCGTCGCCCGCGCCCGGTTGCGCGAGGCACGCGTGGCGTGGCGTCGCTTCGTGTTGACGCGTGAGGCCTTGGGACTCTTTATCGGTCTTGCCGTCACCGGCATGATTTTGCTCTGGATGACCTC
>Ga0208694_1003514_pt1 | contig 15012 bp, 8 predicted proteins | sample AD_UKC078_MetaG_FD_184442 | JGI IMG/M metagenome (GOLD analysis project Ga0208694, IMG submission 184442) | Active sludge microbial communities of municipal wastewater-treating anaerobic digesters from USA - AD_UKC078_MetaG (SPAdes) (version 2) | ecosystem: Engineered > Bioreactor > Anaerobic >...
TTATAATTAATGAATAATGTGATTTTTCTGTAGAGATGAGTTTAGACGATATGAATAAAATTAATTTATTACAAAGTATAATTAATGAATTAAACGAAAATGCTTGCAAGGAAAAAGCTCAGCATCATATGCAATTTTTTAAAACTGGTTCTGGTGAATATGGAGAAGGCGATAAATTTATTGGTGTGAATGTTCCATGTCAACGTAAAATTGCCCAAAAATATTACAAAGAAATAAATCTAAATGAACTGGAAAAATTATTAAGAAATGGAATCCACGAATATAGGTCAACAGCTCTTTTTATGCTTTGCTACAAATTTGATAAAGCAACAGAAAATGAAAAAAATTCTATAGTAGATTTGTATCTCGATAATCTTGATTTTGTCAATAACTGGGATTTAGTTGATGCCTCCTCTCCTACTATACTTGGTGGTTATCTATTTGATAAAAACAGATCCTTACTTTACGATTTAGCTAACTCCGACAACCTTTGGAAACAGCGTATTGCCATTATTTCCACATTGTACTTTATCCGTCGCAATGATTTCTATGATACACTTGCAATTTCAGAGCTATTGCTTCATCATCAGCATGATTTGATTCACAAGGCTGTAGGATGGATGATCAGGGAAATCGGTAAAAGAGACAAAGATTTAGCAATAACTTTTTTGCTAAAACATTACACTGAAATGCCCAGAACCATGCTACGATATGCCATAGAAAAATTTGATGAAGATTTACGCCAGCAATTTCTGCAAGGATATAAATAAATCCATCCTATCATAATTGTCAAGCTAAATAAAAAAAATGAAAATTACATAAAAAACAGAATAAACTTTACAAATTATTAAAATTTTTTCATTTCTATTAAAAATATTTTTACATCATCTTAAAAACAAAATTTATCAAATCCCTTAAATATTATAAATTTCCAAAATCTTTTTTTTCTTTTAATTTTGCAATTCTTTAATATGATTATTTAATATTTTTTAGCCAGATGAATGAGAATGTATATGTTTTAGCACTTAAGTTTATTCCTAAAATAGGTAATATAACTGCAAAAAAACTCATAGACTTATTCCCTAATTTAGAATTATTGTTTTCATTATCAACAATAGAGTTGCAAAATCGTTTTTCATTGTCTCCATTACTAGCTAACACTATAAATAAATATAAAAATACAGCTATACAAAAGGCAAAATTAGAGATAGAGATATCTCGGCAAAATAATATTAATATTATAACTATCGATAGCATAGACTATCCTAGTAAATTGAAGGAATGTATAGATGCTCCGATTTCTTTGTTTATAAAAGGTGAATTGCCATCTGTAGATAAATCTATTTCTTTTGTAGGTACTAGAAAGGCATCATATTATGGCAAGGATATTACAGAAATGTTAATAAAAGAGTTAAGTGTAATATCACCAACCATTGTAAGTGGTTTAGCTTTAGGTATAGATACTTTTGCACATAAGGCTGCTCTAAATCATAATTTACCTACTATAGCTGTATTAGGACATGGACTTTATACACTTTATCCTCCCGAGAATGATAATTTAGCTAAGGAAATAATAAATAATAATGGTTGTTTAGTTACAGAATATTTATACAACGAGCCTCCACTGAAACAGCATTTCCCTGAGAGAAATAGAATAATAGCTGGACTCTCTGATGGAGTGGTAGTAGTACAAACAAGAGAACGTGGAGGTGCATTGATTACTGCTAATATTGCTTTTTCTTATAATAGAGCTGTATTCGCTGTGCCAGGTAATATTACCGATCCATTAGCTCAAGGTTGTCTAAATCTAATCAAACATTATAAAGCAGAATTGATAACCGAAGGCAATGATATTTTGAAAACATTAAATTGGGATCTGATGCCTTTTAATAATCTATCAACTAGTGCTATACCTTTTCCTCTGAGCCAAGATGAAGAAAAAATATATCAATTTTTATTAAATGAAGGTGATAGCAGTATAGATCACATATGTAATAGCCTCAATATAGGAATTGATGTAGTATCTATGGCACTTCTAAATCTAGAATTTGCAGAAATCATTCAATCCCTTCCTGGTAAAAGATATCGTATCGCTAAATGTATCAAAATTGATTGATATTATTTTATTAGTTAATTACAATAAATTTTTATTATCTTTGCAATTATGAAAACTCAACAATATTTAGTCTCAGCACGTAAATATAGACCTACAAGATTTGACGAAGTAGTAGGTCAAGAGGTAATAGTAAAAACATTAAAAAATGCTATTAAAACCAATCAACTAGGACAAGCATTTTTATTTACTGGCCCGAGAGGTATTGGCAAAACCACTACTGCACGTATTTTTGCTAAAACAATTAATTGCGAAAATATAACACCAGATGGTGAGGCTTGCAATGAGTGCCCATCGTGTATTTCGTTTAATCAAAATAATTCTTATAATATTTATGAATTAGATGCTGCATCTAATAACAAAGTAGATGACATAAGAGCATTGATAGATCAGGTAAATATACCTCCACAAGTAGGTAAATATAAAGTGTATATTATCGATGAAGTGCATATGCTGTCTGATAGTGCTTTTAATGCTTTTTTGAAAACATTGGAAGAGCCACCCTCGTATGCTAAATTTATTTTGGCTACTACTGAAAGACATAAGATTTTACCTACTATTCTGAGTCGTTGCCAAATATATAATTTCAAAAGAATTTCAAATGAAGATATAGTAAAACATTTAGAAAAAATTGCTAAAGAGGAAAATATTTCTTATGAAATAGAAGCTCTACACGTAATAGCAGAAAATAGCGATGGTGCTCTACGCGATGCATTGAGTATGTTTGATCAATTAGCTTCTTTTGGTGAGGGCAAAATTTCTTATAGCAATGCTATAGAAAATCTAAATGTGGTAGATTATGATCTCTATTTTCAATTGACAGATAATTTATTAAAAGGAGATTTATCTAAAACTCTAATGCTTGTCGATCACATCATATCTAATGGATTCGAACCTATTCATATTATTAAAGGATTAGCAGAACATGTTAGAAATTTACTTTTCACTTCTATGAATACTACTATAGACCTATTAGAAATCAGCGAAGCACATAAACAAAAATTAATTAGTCAGGTGAAATATTGCTCATATGATTTTTTGTCTAATGTTCTCAAAATATTATCTGATGCAGATGTATCATATATGAATACTCAAAATAAAAGATTACTTTTAGAGGTTTCTCTGCTGAAGATCATTGATAGCAATAAAAAAAATAGTGAAAAAGCTGCTGCTATCCCTACTAACACATTAAATTTAGATCCTAATAAAAGTTCTACTAATTCACAAAATACTACTACAAAAACCTCATCTATTAATATTAAAAATACTCAAACAATCGATAATCCCTCAAAATATGCTAATGGCATTAGTACATCTAAAATTGTCAATTCTTTTAGTGTAAAAGAAAAATTTAATGAGTATAAAACAAAAATAGAAAATAAAAAAGAACTCAACGAAGCAAACATAAAAGAATTATTAAAACATCTCGCAGACGAATATGCAAATAATTCACCTGTATTTTCTAATATTTTAGCTAATTTAAATCTTAGTTTTACTGAGAATATTCTTACTTTAAATGTAAATAATATTTTAGATGCAGAAAATTTAAAAAATAATATAATCCCAATAAAACAATATCTCGCAAGCAATCTATCAGAAAATGGATATGAAATACAAATAAATGTTTTAAATAATCCTGAAAATATTAATAAACCAATCAAAAAAGAAAGACCATTATCTACTGACAACTCAAAGCAACAAATTGATAATAATGATGATGAGAAATTTTTTCAACAATTACAAGAAAGATATCCATCATTGAAATTATTAAATGACAAATTTAATTTACAACCAATAAAACCAAATAAAATATGAAAAGACAAAGTAAAAAATTTTTATTAACCTTATTATTATTAATAGGCATAGGGCAATTATTTGCTCAATATAAATATGTAACAGTGCCTAATGATCCGATGAATACTAGAATATATACATTAGATAATGGATTAAAAGTATTCATGACAGTTTATAAGGCAGAGCCCAGGATACAAACTTATGTAGTAGTAGCTTCTGGTTCTAAATGTGATCCAAAAGAGACTACAGGGTTAGCACATTACTTTGAACATATGATGTTTAAAGGTACTCCAAACTATGGTACAACAAATTGGGAGGCAGAGAAGCCTTTAATAGATAAAATTGCTGATTTATTCGAAAAATATAGAACTCTGACAGATGAAAAAGAACGTAAAGATTTATACAAAACTATAGATAGCGTATCTTATGAAGCTTCTAAATATTTCATAGCTAATGAATATGATAAAATGATGAGTTTCATAGGAGCTACTGGCACTAACGCATTTACTTCATATGACCTCACTGCTTATCAAGAAAATATACCTAGTAATCAACTAGAAAATTGGGCAAAAATACAAGCAGATAGATTTTCAGAACCTGTACTACGCGGTTTTCATACTGAATTAGAAACTATTTATGAAGAAAAAAATATGACTCTTACTAATGATTCTCGAAAAATATTTGATGCAATGTTTGAGTCATTATTTGCAGTCCATCCATATCGCGTACCAGTGATAGGCTATGCTGAACATATAAAAAATCCATCCATGCGTAATATTATGAATTTCCATCAGACTTATTACGTAGCTAATAATATGGCTATAGCTATATCTGGAGATTTTAACCCTGATGAAGCAATTAAAATTATTGATAACTATTTCGGTAAACTGCCATCACGACCTCTACCATCATTAAACATTCCTGAAGAGAAACCTATAACAACGCCTATTGTAAAAGAAGTATTAGGACCAGATGCAGAAAATTTACTTATAGGTTATCGCCTACCAGCTGCAGCTCAAGTAGAGCTACCAATATTAGAAATTTTTGATAGAATACTGAGCAATAGCGTAGCTGGATTGATAGATATAGATTTAGTAAAAAAACAAAAAGTTTTAAGAGCAAGCTCAGGCTCATATACACTAAAAGATTATAGCGTTTATTTCCTTATGGGAAAACCAAAAGAAGGACAGTCTTTAGAAGAAGTCAAAGATTTATTATTACAACAAATAGAACGTGTGAAAAAAGGCGATTTCCCCGAGTGGCTATTACAAGCTATAGTAAATGACGTTAAACTAGAAAGAATAAAACAACTAGAAAATAATGAAAATCGTGCTATGATGTTCGTAGATGCATTCTCTCTGGGAATACCATGGGATAAATATCTAGAAACCTACGAAATATTAAATAAAGTTACTAAAAAAGATGTAATTGATTTTGCTAATAAATATTTTCAAAATAATTATGTAGTAATATACAAAAAAGTAGGTAAAGACCCAAATATTCAAAAAATTGCAAAAAATAAATTAACTCCTATAGAAACCAATAAAGATGCTGAATCAGAATTTTTCAAAAAAATCAAAGAAACACCTGTCCCAGACATAGCACCTGTATTTTTAGATTTCAAAAAAGATATTCAATTTGGAGAATTTGCACCAGATATTCCTGTATGGTATATTAGAAATACTGAAAACCCTACTTTTAATTTAGAATTTGTTTATGATATAGGCTTAGAAAATTTTAAAGAATTGCCTCTAGCAGCTAGATATATTAAATTGTTAGGCACTGATAAATATTCTCCAGAGGAGATATCAAATGAGTTTTATCGCTTAGGGATCTCATATAGTATCAATGTTAGCGACGATAAAACATATATAACAATTTCTGGACTTACAGAAAACTTACCAGCAGGAATAGATTTGGTTATGCACTTATTAAATAATGCTAAATCTAATGATACAATTTATAAAAATTTCATTAATGATTTAGCAAAAGAAAGAACTGATGCTACGAAGAGTATGATGTATATTATTAGTGCTCTTGTAAGCTATAGTTTATATGGTGAAGACAACCCTATGATGCATACACTTTCTACAAAAGAATTAAGTAAAATGAACCCTGATGATTTATTAGCATATGTTAAAAATTTACCTAAATATTCTCAAAAGATTTATTTCTATGGAGATATTTCATTAGACGACTTGATCACTATTATGAATGAACATTATCATGTGAATCCACCTTTTAACGCTTTAGAAAAGAAATACAAATTTGAGATACAACCTACAGATAAAAATGTAATTTATTGGGTCAATTACGACATCCCTCAATCACAATTATTTATGTTCTCTCGCAGTATTAAAGGTTATAATCCTAAATTAGAACCCACAGTAGAATTATTTAATGAGTATTTTGGTGGTAGTATGAATAGTATAATTTTCCAAGAAATGCGTGAACGTAGAGCATTAGCATACACTGCTATGTCTATGTATCAGTTACCACCTAAAAAAGATGATTATGCATTTTGCTTATCATTCATAGGAACACAATATGATAAAATGGATAGCGCTATAAATGGCTTCATAACATTATTAAATAATATACCTCGTTCAGATAATGCTCTACAACTAGCTAAAGATGGTATTATAAAATCACTTCGCACAGAGAGAATAATTAGAGATGATATATTCTCTGCTTATGAACTTGCTTTAGATAGAGGTATAGACTTTGATGTAAGACAAATAATTTTTGATGAAGTTCCTAATTTATCGTTTGATGATATTAATAATTTCGCAAACCAATATTTGAAAAATAATAAATATACTTATTCCATTATTGGTAATAAAGAAGATTTACCTTTTAAAGATCTAAAAAAATATGGTAAAGCAAAAGAGATAAAAATTTCTAAAATTTTACCTAACTAAACTTATAAAAAATATTTTAAAAAAAGAGAGGTAATAAAAAAAATTGCCTCTCTTTTTATATTATAAAAATTACTATTTTTGACATGAAATTTGAAAATATACTTTACATAAAGAAATAAATTATCAAAAAATTAATGAAAAAGATAACTGTTTCAGTAATTAATGATTTAGCAACAGATCAGCGAGTTTATCGTACTTGTTTAGTGTTAAATGAAATGGGATTCGAGGTTACATTGATAGGTAGACAATTACCAGATAGCTTGCCACTAGAACGACCATATAAGGTTAAAAGATTTAAATTTTTAATTAATAGAAGTCCAATTTTTTATTTAGCATATAATCTAAGGCTCTTTTTTTATCTACTTGTCATACATCAAGATATTTTATGGGCAAATGATTTAGATACACTACTAGCAAACACATTAATCAGTATTATAAAAAAGAAACCATTAATATATGATAGCCATGAATTATTCACTGAATCTACACAATTATATAAAAGAAATTTTGTTAAAAAAATATGGGAGATAATAGAAAATTTTTGTTTTAAACATGTAGATACGTTTATCACTGTCAGTGAACCAATAGCTACATTTTACCAGAAGAAATATAAAAAGCCAATTTACATTATTAGAAATTTACCCATGAGATTTTATGCTGATAACAAACCATACCATCTTAAAGACAAATTTACCATAGTTATGCAAGGAAATGTAAACATTCGTAGAGGTTACGAAGAGGCAATTATATCTTTAAAACAATTAGATAATGTCTACATGTATATTATAGGAAATGGAGATGCCATCAACAAACTAAAAGAAATAATACAAGAAGAAAACATTAATGACAAAGTAAGGCTAATAGCTAAGCAGCCATATGAAGAAATGATGAGATATACAAGCTCAGCGGATGTGGGATTGTGCATAGAAAACCCAAATTTTCTAAATTCATACTATAGCTTACCAAATAAAATTTTTGAATATATACAAGCTGGAATCCCCATCATAGCTACAAACCTACCAGAAATAAAAAAAATCATAGAAAAATATGAAATAGGAATATTAATTGACAAGCTAACACCAAAAGCTATAGCTGAAGCAATAAATAAATTAAAAAACGACCAAAGTTTATATAACAAATTAAAAGAGAATGTAAATAGAGCAGCTGCAGAACTAACATGGGAAAATGAAAGCAAGGAATTGGGAAGAATAGTAAAAAAGTATCTTTAGGATTTTGATGAAAAATGAATTGTAAAAAGGGTATATAAAATAAATTTATGTTAAACTTTATATGATATATTAATATTTCAATTTTATTAATTTAAAATACCGCTCCCACGCCCACCTATCGTGCGATGATAAGTTTAATAGTCTTCCAATATCTGATTCTACCTTATCTTTCAAGTACTTATTCATCACTACAAACCACATTAGATAGTTCTGCAAATACTTTGTGGCTACTCCTCTAAATCTCATCATCCAAACTAAAAAATTAGTAATCTTTTTCTCTGCTACATTTACACTATAAATTGATAATCCTTTTGTTTTATGTATCACTAATACTTTTTTACTTGGTGATCCTTTAACTGCCTCCTGAAACTCTTCGTTTGGTTTAAAACATATTAGATTGTTTTCTGATACTCTACGCTTTAACTCTTCCTTTATCTGACTATTTTGGACTTTATGTTCCCCAGTATGTTTGAAAAGCAAATTACCTTCTCTATCAGTCATCACTAATATAGCTACATTTGGATGAACAGTTTTCATAGCTTGTTCTTTTTCTTCTAAAGTTTTAAATTTACGACCTTTCTCTGAATATTGCATCAATAATTCATCAGTTTCAGTTATTCCAGAGAAGTTAATTCCTCCTTCTAATCCTTGGATAGCTGCCAAAATTTTATGCCTCCATTTGAAACTTGTTGGTAAACTAATGCCAACCTCTCTAGCACATGCTCTGAGGCTTTTACCTTCAAGCATGCATTTTATGTAATCCATTAAAAGATAATATTTATGAGAATAATAGACAAGTGATTTGGCAGTTTCTCTAAATCTATAACCACATTTTTTACACTTATATACTTGTCTGCCATCACTCTTACCAGCTTTAGTTACATATTCGCAATGACATCTGGGACAAATGGGTGCAGTTGATAGAATCTTGATTCTCTGATAATCTAATGCTGTTAATTTATTACTATTGAGGAATTCATAGAGATTATCTAAAAATTCACGTTTACCTTCTTTAGTCAGAGCAAGAATCTTTTGAATGTTTTCGACTGTATATTCCATAATTTTTTATTTTTTACAAAATTAATAAAAATAGTTAACATGTAAAGTTTAACATAAATAAAAGTTCAAAAACTAAGAATAGCAATATTTTTCAATATTGCTATTCTTCAAATTCTTATAATGTATTTCTCCATTTTACTTTATTATTCTCATCTTCTCAATTTTCCTCTTCTATAAAGTTTATTCCATATTCTTCTAATTTTTTTAATATCGGCTCATAAATATCTGGTTCTATTGGCAGCAATACTCCCGTCTTTTGTAATTTACCTTGCATAAATAAATCTACTGCTATTGCTAATGGCAATCCTACTGTGGTTGCCATAGCCGTATTTATTTGATCTTTCCCTGTATATGTTAAAGTAGATTTCATTTTATGATATTCTCCATTTACTTTATAGCCAAGATTATGTTGGATAATTATTAAATCTTTGTCATTTTCTTCAAATTTCCATTTTTCTTCAAGCAAGTGTTGTAAAGCTTGAGCAGGAGTGCCTTTTTGCAAACCTACTGGTTTTTCAGTGAATATCTCTAACCATTCAAATTTATTAAATTCTTGGCTATTGCGATTTATACCAAGATAGTTGCAAAAATTGTCCTCGATAGATTTATCTTGAATAGTTGGTAGGTATGAGGCGATTAGTTCTTTCCAAGTCATTTTATCAATAATTTCTATCTCGTAGCTATCATCAGTGAGACCGAGTTGTACAAAGGCATTCCATGATTTGCAATAGCCTGGTCGTCTAATTGTGCCTCTTAGCATAGTTTTAACATTTTCTAAACCATAGATATATCTGTATTTCAGAGAATCTCTATTAGGATATACTTCGAAATCACCTAATACAGGTATGTTTATTGGCGTTGTCCATTGAAAAATACGATGATATGGTATATATTTGTATTTTCCATTTTCTAAATATTTTGCTGGTTCCATACCTGCGAGGACAACATTCCTAGGATTCCAAGTAAATTTATAATTCCATGGATTATTGTCATACTCTGGTGCTACAAGACCTCCTGTAGAGCTCTCAAATTCTATAATTTCACCACAATTATTTTTAATATTATGTATTAATTTCATTGCAGACATATGGTCGAGACCTGGGTCTAATCCACATTCGTTTAAAAATAATAAATTTTTAGCTTTTACTTCTTTTTCTAAAGCCTTCATCTCTGGTGAAATGTAGGAAGCAGTAAATAAATGTTTGCCTAGAGCTAAGCAATCTTTAGCTACTAAAAAATGAAAACGTGCAGGTACCATAGAGATTATTACATCAAAATTTTTGATGCATTCATATCTGGCCTTGTCATCGGTGACATCTAGTTGTATTTTGGGTAAATCAATATATTCTATAGTCTGTAAGTTTTGTTCAGCTATAGTTATTTCCCAACCATTTAGTTTAGCTTGTGTTGATAGATAATTTATTAATACTTTTGCAGATAAACCTGCACCAATTATTAAAATAGATTTCATATTTATAATTTTTTTTAATTAGTCTGAAATAAAATTTTCCATAAATTTATAATCTGGTGTAAACTGACCTTTATACAAAATTACAGCTTTCTTTAGTGGATTAGGAAGTTGTAATTTTTCAAATTTTTTATTCCAATTAGCTTTTAGCATTGCCTCTACTAAAGGTAATAAACATTTAGAAAAATATTGACTGGCATCTAATGGGAGTTCGGCGGGTAATATATCTACTGCCATAACTGGGATACCATCAGAATATAGGTCTATAGTATACTCTTTTGAGCGAGGATTATAAACTAATACAGGAGTATAAATTTCTGTAGCAATTTTAGTTATTTCCACTCCACCATTAATATCGCAAGAAATATCACCTATACCCAAAAGTCTGAAATTAGGTTTTTGCCAATTATCTATAATAAATTGTTCTTCCACTACACGGGGATATCTTTTATCCCAATATGAAGCATGTATTAATAAATTTAAGCAAGGTAAATATTGCTGAAAAATACTTTCATAATTTTCTGGATGAGAATAGTAATCGTTTAGATTAAATGGCGTTCCATCTTTTCTCTGAGCCATATCTTTTTCATAAAAAACAACTTTATAAATAATATTTTTAGAATTAGGTAATTGAGAAAAATTAAGTAGTTCTTCTGGTAAAATTTCTTTAGTAGGCAATAAGCTTAGCATTTCTTGCACGCCATTGCTTACATTTCCATAGCCAGTTATACCAATGATAAAAGGTGATAAAGCATCTGGTAATCCATTTGTTAATATATCAGCACCTATTTGTGAAAGTGCCTCTTTAGCTGTTTCTACAGAAGAATATTCATATGCACGTTTAATTTTTTCAAATGGATTATTGATGCCACTTTTACTTAGTCTTTTACCTATCATCCATAGAGTATCTATTAATCCAGCATTACCAGCAAATTTTCCAAAAAATATTAATCTTTTACCGAAATCATCTACTATTCTTTCATGATCTAATAATGTAGCTTTTTGTTTTATTAATTCACGTAACATCGGCATATTATGTTTTTGCCCTTTAATAGTATGAGAAAAAAATAAATAAATTTTATTGGGATAAATCTCCTCTTCTGGTATCTCTTTGATGCCAATTATAATATCTGCTTTTTCTAAAGTATTTACAATCTTAGCACCAACTTTTTCATATTCTTCATCTGAATAAATTCTTTTGTTGGAGCTTTGCACTAATACTGTATAACCCTTTTTTATAAGTTGTTCTACATGTTCTGGGATTAATACTACGCGTTTCTCACTTGGGTATTTATTTTCTTCTCTTATACCTAATATCATATTTTATTATTTTATGGCAAATATATAAATAATATTATTAATTAAAATACATTTTTAAAGTTAATACTATATTTTTTGATATTTTACTATAATTTTATTATAAATATTGAAATTTTGTTAATTTTAATTGACATTTTTATTTTATTAAATTTAGCAGATTTATATTTTCATTTTGTTAATTAAATTCTACTAAATATTCAAATAATTATAAATTTATTAATATTTAAAAATTTTAAAAACCAAAAATTTTAAATCTAAAAGATATAGTCAAATGAAATTAGTAAGTTAAGTTTAGTAATGATAAATTTAGCAGAAAAATTATTGTACAATATAAATTTCTTTTAAATTGTCTCCCACCCTGCTTTTCTAATAACAACTTCTTTTCTAAACCCCCTTGTTATGTCATTATTACTTTAAAGCCAGCGAACTAGGTAGAAATCTTGTTTATGAGCTAATAAAGGATGTTGGGGTCTCAATCTAATAGAGAAATTATAAACACCACTTTGCTCCATTGGTATGGTACATTCATATTTAGATTTAGAACCTTCGCAGCCAACAAAATCAAAAGCTTTAGCAAACTCTATATCTACGATACGGCCTTCTTCTTTTTTACCAAAAATTAGTTCTATTATTACATCATCCGGTTTTAGTTCTTTAAGATCTAATAAAAGTTTTACATAAAATTTATCACCGAGAGGTAGATGACGTTTAGAGCTATCAAACATTTCTATATTTTCTAGTTTTATCTCATCCCAATTACGATAAATTTTTCTTTTCCAAGATATAAATTTGAAAAGATTCTGGTAATCATTGTCAGAAAGGGTTTTATAATATTCGAATAACTGTTTATAGAATTTATTATCATATTCTAATAACATACGTTTAGTGATAAAATGAGGAGCAATATGGAAATAAGCATTTTTAATCATTTCTATCCATTTTTGAGGTACTCCTTCAATATCTCTTTCATAAAAAGTTGGTACTATTTCATCCTCTATTGTACTATATATCATTTCTGCATCCAATTGATCTTGTAGATTAGGATCATCATAAGTATTTTCTTGTCTGAGAGCCCAACCACCACCAGGTACATAACCTTCTGCCCACCAGCCATCGAGCACACTGAAATTCAAAGTGCCATTCATAACAGCTTTCATACCTGATGTACCACTAGCTTCTAAAGGTCTAGTAGGTGTATTGAGCCATACATCTACACCTTTTAAAAGTAATTTAGCTAATTCTGTATCATAATTTTCGACAAAAATTATCTTACCAATAAACTCTGGCATTCTAGAAACTTCAATAATTCTTTTTATTAAATCTTCACCAGCTTTATCTGATGGATGAGCTTTGCCACTAAAAATAAAACGTACAGGATATTGAGGATTATTTACTATACTTGCTAAACGTTTCAAATCTATAAATATCAAATGAGCACGTTTATATGTAGCAAATCTACGCGCGAAACCTATGGATAAAATCTCAGGTGTTTTATTTAGTTCTTCTAAAGTATGAATTATTTGATTAGGTAATTCTTGTCGCTGAGGCATTTCCTTAGCCAAACGTTCAACAAGTTTATCATAAAGTTCATGTTTCTGATATGTTTTGAGTTTCCAAATAGATAGAGGTTTTAGCTTATCAATAAATTTCCAATAGTCGTGATTTTCGTGCATATGCTCGAAAAATTCATTACCAGCGACACTAAGAAATGCTTTTTGCCAATCTCCGCACATCCATGTTTTAGGATGTACAGCATTAGTTACATAATCGATAAAAAGTTCACTATTAAAAAATCCTCTATAAAGATCTTTGAACATGTCACGAGTAACATTTTGATGAATTTTACTAACAGCATTTACATATACTGAAGTCTTAATGGCAAGATGTGTTACCGAAAACTCTTCATCTGTACGTTTTTCCCTACCGAGATCCATAAATTCTTCCCAGTTAATATCTAGTGTTTCTGGAATATGAGCAAAATATGCACGCATTAAATTTTCAGAAAATTTATCGTGACCTGCAGGTACAGGTGTATGAGTTGTGAAGATAGATGATTTACGAACTAATTCTAAAGCATGCTGAAAAGGTAAATGTTGATCTTTAATATAATATCTCAATCTAGCAATATTAGCAAATGCTGCATGCCCTTCATTCAAATGAAAAATATTAGGATTAATGTTCATAGCACGCATAGCATATATAGAGCCGAAACCTAATAAATATTCTTGCTTTAATCTCATTTCCCAATTTGCATCATATAGTCTCGCTGTTATTTCTTTGTCATCATCTTCATTTTCTTCTATATCAGTATCTAATAAATAAAGATGTATTCTACCTACATTAACTTGCCACAATTTAGCAAAAACATTTCTACCAGGAAAAGGTAATTGTATTTTCATCCATTCATCATTACTATCTCTCACTGCTATTATAGGTAAATTAGTAAATTTTTGTGGTGTATATTGAGCTATTTGCTCACCTAAACGAGATAACATTTGTTTGAAATAACCATATCTAAAAAGTAATCCAAAGGCAACAATAGGGAAATTACTATCACTAGCTTCTTTTAGATAATCACCAGCTAATATTCCTAACCCACCACTATAAATTTTTAGAGAAGAATGTATACCATATTCCATACATAGATAAGCAACTAGTTTATCATTTTCTTTGTATGGAGATACGCTCATATAGTCTTTGAATCTTTTATAGATTGCATTTAATTTCTCAATAAAAGATTGATCTTGTGATAGATTAATAATCTCATCATAAGACATCATCTCTAGCATTGCAATAGGATTACATTCAGATTTTACCCAATAGACAGGATTTATGTTTTTCATAAATTCAGTAGCTTCATCATCCCAAGTCCACCATAGGTTTTGAGTTAATTCTACAAGTGGCAATAATGATTGTGGATATTCTGGTTTTACAAAAACTTTTCTCCATTCGGCTACATCTATCTCTTTTGGACTAGTAACGACATATTCTTTTACTGTTTTGAAATAATATTGATCTATTCTTTTTTCAGATTCTTTAAGGGCTATATCATATAAATCTAAATAATAATTAATAAAATTGTCCCAGTGAGCCAATTTAGCTATTTGC
>Ga0208694_1003517_pt1 | contig 15004 bp, 12 predicted proteins | sample AD_UKC078_MetaG_FD_184442 | JGI IMG/M metagenome (GOLD analysis project Ga0208694, IMG submission 184442) | Active sludge microbial communities of municipal wastewater-treating anaerobic digesters from USA - AD_UKC078_MetaG (SPAdes) (version 2) | ecosystem: Engineered > Bioreactor > Anaerobic >...
CTCATTTAGCTTTGTAACAAGCCATTACAACAAAAAGGCACAGGAATACGCTCAAGGAGACAGCAACAAACAATTCAAGTATTTAGACTCTATTGCCGGAGAACAGGTATGGTTGGGTTATACTTTAAAAGAGTGCCGCGAGAAGGAAATAAATCTCGGTCTTGACTTAAAAGGCGGTATGAACGTCATACTGGAAGTGTCTGTTTCAGACATTTTGAAGGTTTTGTCGGGATACAACACCTCCGAAATTTTCACCGAAGCACTTAAAAACACTCAACTGCGTCAAACAAAATCGGGTTCTAATTTTTTAAAGATTTTCCAAGAAGAATTTGAAAAAATTGACCCCAACGCTAGGTTGTCAGCTATTTTCAGTACTGTTGAACTCAAAGACAAAATTCAACTAAGTTCAACCAACGATGAAGTAATAAAAGTTTTACAAGAAGAAGTTGACGGTGCTATTTCTAACTCTTTCAACGTATTACGTTCACGTATTGACCGCTTTGGCGTAGTACAACCAAACATCCAAAAGTTGGAAGTTGAGGGTCGTATCTTAGTAGAACTTCCGGGTATTAAAGAGCCTGAACGTGTGCGCAAACTGTTGCAAGGTTCCGCTAATCTCGAATTTTGGGAAACTTACGAAGCCAGCGAACTGATGCCGATGTTGCGCCAAGCAAACACCATTATACGCGAGTTGAATCAAGTGGAAGAAGCAGCCGAAGAAGTAAAAGAAGAAACTGTTACTGCTACGATTGAAACAGCCGCTACCGACTCGCTGACTTTAAACAAAGACTCTTTGCTGGCAAGTCTCAAAGATAAAAAAACGTCCGAAGACCAAGAAAAAGCATTAGCTGAATTCAAAAAGAACAACCCCTTGTTTTCTGTATTGAACGTTTACGAAAACAGCAGAGGGCCTTTGGTTGGTGTCGTATTGGCATCGGATACTGCTACTGTAAACGCTTTCTTTAACCTAAAACAGGTAAAAAGTATAATGCCGCGCGACTTAGCACTGAAATGGACAGTAAAACCCATTGACCCGAAAGCCAAACAGTTGGCATTTGGGCTTATTGCCATCAACAAAACCACCAACAGAGAAGGACGTGCACCACTTGAAGGAGACGTTATTACTGATGCCAACGTAGATTTCGACCAATTTTCGTCACGCGCCAACGTAAGCATGAAGATGAACTCCGAAGGCGCAAAAGTGTGGGAACGTTTGACCGGAAATAATATCGGCAAATCCATCGCCATCGTTTTGGACGACTATGTTTATTCCTATCCGACAGTAAACACCAAAATTTCGGGCGGTAGCTCACAAATCACAGGTAACTTCACCACCGAAGAAGCCAAAGACTTGGCTAACGTTCTGAAATCAGGTAAAATGCCGGCTCCTGCACGTATCGTTCAAGAAGATGTTGTAGGTCCGTCGTTGGGACAAGTGGCAATTAACAACGGTTTGATTTCGTTTGTTATCGCTTTTGTACTCGTACTGCTTTACATGATTTTGTACTATGGTATAATTCCGGGGTTAATTGCCGACACCGCTTTACTATGTAATATTTTCTTTTTGTTCGGAATTTTAGCCTCTTTCCAAGCAGTGCTGACCTTGCCCGGTATTGCCGGTATTGTGCTAACCATGGGTATGTCGGTCGATGCCAACGTGTTGATTTACGAACGTATACGCGAGGAACTTTTGGCGGGCAAAAACTTGAAGAAATCTATTAACGACGGTTATAGCAACGCTTTCTCGGCTATTATCGACGCCAACTTAACAACTATTTTAACCGGTGTTATTTTATTCTTCTTCGGAACAGGTCCTATCAAAGGTTTTGCTACCACGTTAATCATTGGTATCATTACCTCTTTCTTTACAGCCGTGTTCTTGACTCGTTTGATTTACGAGCGTATGTTGCAAAAAGACAAAGAATACAACTTGCCGTTTACAACAGAGTTTACGAAAAACTGGTTTAAAAATACGCATATCAATTTTGTAAAATTGCGTAAAGTCGGCTACATTGTTGCATCTTGCTTTGCCGTAATCGCTATTGTTTCATTGAGTGTTCGCGGACTGAAACAAGGTATCGACTTCAGTGGCGGTCGCAACTACATTGTACGTTTTGAAAAAGAGATTGTTGCCGATGATGTACGTGAAACATTATCACACGTTTTTGAAGGGTCGCAAACCAACGTTATTACCATGGGAGCTACCAACCAAATTCGCATTTCTACCAACTATGCTATCGATTCGCAAGACGAAACAATGGACGCACAAATAGAAGAAATGTTGTTTAATGGCTTAAAACCATATATGAACGACAGCGTTACACTACAAATGTTTGTTGACCGTTACGAAATTGTAAACGGAAAATATATTCCATCGACAGATTTTGGTTCCGGAACAACTTTTGGTATTCAAAGTTCGCAAAAAGTGGGACCGTCCATCGCCGACGATATCAAAACTGCGGCTATTTGGGCTGTGTTGCTGTCGTTGTTGGGTATCTTCCTCTACATTTTAGTCCGTTTCCGCAACTACGCTTTTTCAGTTGGAGCAGTAGTTTCATTGGCAAACAACACCTTGTTTATATTGGGTCTTTATTCGTTGTTCTACACCATTATGCCTTTCTCTTTGGAAATTGACCAATCATTTATCGCCGCTATTTTGACCGTTATCGGTTATTCTATAAACGATACTGTAGTAGTGTTCGACCGTATTCGCGAAAATCTCGGATTGTATCCCAAACGCGATTTTGCACGACAAGTGAACGACTCTTTAAATGCTACGTTAAGTCGTACTTTTAGCACAACATTGAGTACCGCTATTGTATTGGTGGCAATATTTATTTTCGGTGGCGAGGTTATTCGTGGATTTGTATTTGCTATGTTGATGGGTATCTTAATTGGACCTTTCTCCACATTGTTCCTTGCTTCGCCTATTGCTTACGAGATAGAAGAAAGGAAAAAGAAAAAAGCATTGGCTGCCGAAGCTAAAGCCAAATAATGAGAATTGGAAAACTTGGAAAAGCGAACTCTCTTATCGGGTAGTTCGCTTTTTCATTAATATATAGTACCTTTGCAATAAATAAAAAAAGTATGGCAACTTTACAACGAAAAGATATTGAGATAATGGCTCCCGCCGGCTCGTGGGAAAGTTTGGTTGCTGCCATAAACGCCGGAACGGATTCCGTCTATTTCGGTATTGAAAACCTAAATATGCGCAGCCACTCTTCGAATAATTTTTCTACCGAAGATTTGAAAAAAATTGTTGCTACTTGCAACGAACACGGTATAAAATCGTACCTGACCATCAACACCATTATCTACGACAACGATTTAGCGTTGATGCGCCAAATAGTGGACATCGCTCGCAAAGTCGGTGTGAGTGCCATTATTGCATCGGACGTAGCTGTAATGCAATATGCTGTTTCGCAAAATGTGGAAGTACATCTCTCTACACAACTTAACATTGCTAATATAGAGGCTTTGCGCTTTTATGCCCAATTTGCCGATGTAGTGGTGCTGGCGCGCGAACTGAATTTGGAACAAGTTGCCGCCATTCACGATACCATTGTAAAAGAACACATTTGCGGTCGCAACGGCGACCTTATACGCATTGAAATGTTTTGCCACGGTGCACTTTGCATGGCTGTTTCAGGAAAATGTTACCTCAGTCTGCACGAACTCAACGCATCAGCCAACAGAGGCGCTTGCATGCAGATTTGCCGCCGCGGCTACACCGTGAAAGACAACGATTCAGACATTGAACTAAACATTGACAACCAATATATTATGTCGCCAAAGGATTTAAAAACCATTCATTTCCTTAACAAAATGCTTGATTCGGGTGTCCGAGTTCTGAAAATAGAAGGACGAGCGCGCGGAGCTGAGTATGTAAAAACTGTGGTGGAATGTTATAAAGAGGCAATTGAAAGCTATTTGGAAGGCAGTTTCAACGAAAAGAAAATAGCCGAATGGGATAATCGACTTGCCAAAGTGTTCAATCGCGGATTTTGGGACGGTTACTATTTGGGGCAACGTTTAGGCGAATGGAGCAGCAACTACGGTTCGCAAGCTACCGAAAAGAAAGTTTACGTAGCTAAATGTACCAATTACTTCAAAAAAATAGGCGTTGCAGAATTTTTGTTAGAAGCACAAGATTTGCACGTTGGCGACAAAATTTTGGTAATTGGCGAAACCACAGGAGTTTACGAGGATATAATAAAAGAATTGCGTGTAGATATGAACAGCGTTGAAAGCGTTGGAAAAGGCACACTATTCTCCATTAAAACCAACGAAATCATACGGCGCAACGACAAGTTATTCAAGCTTCAACCACGAAACACCAATAAAAAATCTTAACTATTACTTTTGTAAAGAAGCCATCAAGCGATCTACCGCTTCACAAGATGACGACAAAACGCCATTGATTACCACCACGCAATCGGTGTTTGCCATATTGCACAATTTCATATCGGGCAAACGGTAGATTTTTTGTGAAAAGCGGTAACGTATGCCTTCACGCCGTACATCCGTTAGTACCGATAAAAATCGGTCGCGCGACTTGAGCGGCGTTTTAAAACTCATTTCCACACGCGCCACTACAAAATCGATACCTTCGCGGTGCAACGCATCGAAACTGATATTGTTTTCCAACAAAAATTCGTGGCGTGTATGCTCATAATAATGCTGGTAATTAGCATTATTCACTATGCCCTGCAAGTCGCATTCGTAGTCGCGAACTTTAATTTCCAGTTGATAAATAGGTGTTTCTTTCATAATAAAATAGCGTTATTTTTTCATTATTAAAGTCAGTCCGTCTCGTAAAGGCAAAATTACTTTTTCAATTCGATTATCGTTAGCAATAAAATCGTTAAAGCGCAAGATGCCTTTCGTTTGCCAATCGTTGGCAGCAAATTTTTCCACAATTTTTCCACCCCAAAGCGTATTGTCCGCCAAAATAAATCCGCCCGTACGCACTTTGGGTAACACCGCTTCAAAATATTCCACATAAAGGCGTTTGTCGGCATCAATAAACACTAAATCGAACGTTTCGTCCAATGTAGGAATAATTTTCAGTGCGTCACCGATATGTAGTTGCAATTTAGCAGCAAATTCCGACATTTCAAAATGTTGGCGAATAAAATCTTCCAACTCATCATTAATTTCAATTGTATGCAAAATGCCGTCTTCGGGCAATGCTTCAGCCATGCACAACGCCGAATAGCCCGTGAATGTCCCCAATTCTAAAATGCGACGCGGCGCAACCATTCGGCAAATCATTTTCAGAATGCGCCCTTGCAAATGCCCCGATTCCATACGAGGATTGATGGTAAAAAGGTGCGTAGCACGGTCTAACCGCTGCAAAAATTTGGGTTCAGCATCGCCATGTGCTACAATATAATCTTCTATTTCTTTTATGTTTTGCATGATGCCGTTATTTATAAATCAGGCGCGACAAATTTTCGGGTGCAAAGAGCTGTTGTGCTACATTGCACATCTGTTCAGCCGTTACCGCCGACACTTTTTCTATCACCGCTTCGTAAGGCAAAAAACGGTTTTGGTGCAAAAACGATTTTGCCATCGACAACGCCAAACTCTCCTTGTTTTGCGATTCTATCAGCAATCCGCCGGCTGTCTGCCGTTTGGCAACTAAAAGATGTCTTGCATCCAACGGTTGCTCCATGACTTTACGCAACTCCTTATCTATCAATAAAAAACATTTATCGATGTGTTTTTCGTCGCATCCGAAATAGATGGTAAAAATTCCCGTATCGCTGTACGGCACATACGACGATTCGATGGTGTAAACCAAGCCCCGCCGCTCACGCACCGCCAAATTGAGGTAACTGCTCATATTGGGACCGCCCAAAATGTTCGTCAGCAAAAACATAGCTGTCGTATTTTCGTCGTCAATTCCAAAAGCCCGATTGCCGACAATGCAATGCGCCTGACACGTGTCTTTCGTTTGTGTAACGTGAGTCGGAGCATACGCCACAGGCTTTTGACGTTTAAAAAGTCGTTCGGAGCGCGGCATCGCAAAATATTTTTCTGCCCAGCGAACAATTTTATCGAAAGCAACATTGCCCATAGAGAAAAAAACCATTTCGGTAGTAGTGTAGCAACGCTCCATAAAACGCACCGCATCACCACTAGTGAATGAAGCCAACGTCTTTTCATTCCCAAGAATGTTTTTTCCAAGCGATGAGCCGGCAAAAACCTGTTCGTCAAAATCATCGTATATCAATTCGGAAGGAGAATCGTTGTAGAGCTGAATTTCTTCCAAAATCACATCCGTCTCTTTTTTTATTTCGTGAGGAGAAAACGTGGAGTTGAACATCACATCGCCCAGCAATTCCATAGCACGCTCAACGTACAAATTTGGTACCGTAGCATAAACAAACGTTTCTTCTTTGGTGGTATAAGCATCTAACCCGCCACCCACCGATTCCAAGCGGTTCAGCACATGCCAACTTTTGCGCTTTTTGGTGCCTTTAAACAACATGTGTTCAATGAAGTGCGCCATGCCTTCTTCTCCTTCCAATTCATCGCGCGTGCCAGCATTAACGGCAAATCCGCAATAATGAATTGGCATCGTATCCATTTGATGAATGATGCGTATGCCGTTGGCTAAAGTGTGTGTTTGATAGTCCATTTTTGAATAAGCGGGCATCAATCGTTTTGTTCGATGACTCCGTCTTTGATGTTTATCATCCTGTCGGCAATGGAAGCCAATTCCTTGTCGTGAGTTACGATGAGTAGTGTTTGATTGAAATTTTTACGTAAATCGAAAAATAATCGGTTCAAATCTTCCTTATTTTTACTGTCTAAACTGCCCGAAGGCTCGTCCGCTAAAATAACAGCCGGTCGATTGACCAACGCCCGCGCCACAGCAACACGCTGTTTTTCGCCGCCTGATAATTGCGAAGGCTTATGTTCCACTCTATTTGTCAAATCGAGATAGGTTAAAAGTTCACGCGCTGATTTTTCCGCTTTGCTGAACGATGCGCCACCGATAAGAGCCGGTATCATCACATTTTCGAGTGCCGAAAATTCGGGCAACAGTTGATGAAATTGAAATACAAAACCAATCTTTTTATTCCGAAAATGCGACAATTCGTTTTTGCGCAAGCTGCCCACATCCACACCGTCAATCACTACCGAGCCACTATCGGGCGTTTCCAATGTTCCTAAAATTTGCAGCAAAGTAGTTTTTCCGGCTCCACTTGCACCCATTATGGAAACAATTTCGGAGGGTTTTACCTGCAAATTGACACCTTTGAGCACTTGCAAACTACCAAACGACTTTGTTATATTGTTCGCTATTATCATTTTATATCTATTAAACAGTTTTTATTTAACATTTGGCAAACTAACAATCAATCTCCAATTATCGTGCGAATGACGTGCGATGCCGCAAAACAACCGAATACGGCAGGCATATACGATACCGTTCCCACGTTAGAGCGTTTATTTTGTTCATTTTCAACTATTTCTATACGATTTTCGGACACTATTTCGGGAGAAAAAACCACCGTAATGCCTTTGCGCACACCCAAACGATGTAAATTTTTGCGTACCATGTGCGCCAATTTGCAATGGTTCGATTTTGAGATGTCGCAAATCCGCACTTGCATTGGGTCTGTTTTACCGCCTGAACCCATGCTCGACACCGTAGGAATACCCAATGTAAACGCATGTCGCAACAAAAACACCTTCGGACTAAGCGTATCAATGGCATCGACCAAAAAATCGTAATGCGCCGCTTGCAACACTTCCAACGTTCGCTCATCGCGCAAAAATTCAGGAAAAATATGCAACTTTACATTCGGATTGATATCGCGCAAACGCGCTGCCAGCACTTCCGTTTTCGGTTGTCCCACAGTAGAATGCAAAGCTATCAACTGACGATTGATGTTGGACTCACTCACCACATCGGCATCAATTAATGAAAGTTCGCCCACACCCGCGCGGCACAACATTTCAGCCGCATAGGCGCCGACACCACCCAAACCAACCACCAACACATGCGCAGCGTGTAGTTTCGTCAAGCTTTCAACACCAAACATCAATCGGGTACGTTCTTCCCACATTACCTTTGAAAATTATTCCGTGCAAAGTTACAAGATTTTTGGGTTTGCACAAAAACAGCACCACAAAGCCCTTTTTTGTTCCTTCAGCTAAAAAATTATGATGTTTTGTTTTTGCCTATTGTTCAATAGATTATCAACCCAACCACAGCCGCCAGCAGTATTATCACAATAGGATGGATTTTTAGAAATTGAAGCCCTACGAACGCAGCAGCAAAAATTATCCAACTGACATAATCGGCACAATTTTCGCCAAAATTTTCTTCATTCATCAACAACAGAGCCGCTGCGGCAATCAAGCCAACAATTACCGGACGCAAACCCTGCATAGCACCTTCCACATAACGGTTGTTCTTAAATTTTGTCAGAGCTTTGGCTACCAACAGCATAATGATGAACGACGGCAACACCACCGCAAAAGTAGCCAATGCTGCACCAAACACATTGCCCGAAGCCAAATAGCCTGCATACGTGGCACAATTGATACCAATCGGACCGGGCGTCATCTGCGAAACCGCCACCATATTGGCAAACTCAGCCGAAGTAATCCAGCCGTAACGCTCCACCAACTCAAACTGTATGAGCGGAATCATGGCTGCTCCACCACCAAAACCGAACAAGCCGATTTTGAAAAAAGCGTAAAATAGTTGTAAATAAACCACTTATGAAAACAAAAAGTTAAAAACTAAAAATATATTGTGTTATTTTTTCTTATCTAAAAAGAGGCGCACGACTATACCCGCCACACCTGCCACTAAAATAATCCACACGGGCGACACGCCAAAATACCAAATTAAAAACGCAGCCACCACCGAAATCCACACAGTTTTCCACGTCAAATTAGCCGTTTTTGCCAATTTAAACACCGGCACAGCTATCAATGCCACTACCGCCGGACGCACCGCACGAAACATTTTTTCCAATGCGGGCAATTCTTGATATTGAGTAAGAAACATGGCGAACAACAAAATAATAACAAACGACGGCAAAGCCGACCCAAAAGCACTCACTACTGCGCCGCGCTTGCCGCGCAATTTATTGCCCACCAATATAGAAATATTCATCGCTAAAATACCGGGAGCCGTTTGCGCCACCACCAGCATATCGAAAAATTCCTTGGAAGTTATCCATTTTCTATGCGTAACCACCTCACGCTCAATGAGTGGAATCATAGCATAACCGCCACCTATGGTAAATGCGCCGATTTTGGTAAATGTGCCGAATAGTTGCCACAAAGTTGCCATCGTTTCATTTTTTTATTGCGCCCAAAGATAGTGAAAAAAATAGACTTTTTTTGATATATTTTTCCTTATTTATAGTGATTAATTCAAATAAAATTTGTACATTTGTTTGTTTTATCCGCGTCTTATTCAAAAGACTGAAAAACAATAGATAAGGTATTAATTTAATAACAAACTAATGTCAGAAACAAACAAAAGTAAAACCAATTACGGCGCCAGTAGTATTCAAGTGCTCGAAGGGTTGGAAGCCGTACGTAAACGTCCGGCAATGTACATTGGCGACATCGGAACCAAGGGTTTGCACCATTTAGTGTACGAAGTAGTCGATAACTCCATCGACGAGGCAATGGCCGGATATTGTAAAAATATTGATGTTATCATCAACGAAGATAATTCTATAGTGGTGGAAGACAACGGTCGCGGCATTCCTGTGGATATGCACAAAAAGGAAGGCAAATCGGCGTTGGAAGTAGTAATGACCGTTTTACACGCAGGAGGTAAATTCGACAAAGGCTCGTACAAAGTTTCCGGCGGTTTGCACGGTGTTGGCGTTTCGTGCGTTAATGCGCTGTCGTCGTACATGCGCGTGGAAGTATCGCGAAACGGCAAACTCTATATGCAGGAATACAGTTGCGGTATCCCAAAAGAAGCGGTAAAAGAGATTGGGACATCTAACAAAACGGGAACAAAAGTTACTTTCCTACCGGACGCTTCCATTTTTATCGAAACGGTTTACATCTACGATATATTGGCGGCACGTCTGCGCGAATTAGCTTACCTTAACCCGAGCATTTACCTGAGTATCACAGACAAACGCAACAAAAACGAAGACGGCAGTTACCGCAGCAATACATTCTATTCCGAACTCGGACTAGAAGAATTTGTGCTGTTTATCGACTCTTCGCGTGAAAAACTGATAGAAGATGTTATCCACATTTCGACCGATAAATTCGGAACACCTGTGGAAATTGCCATGATATATAACACCGGTTATAATGAAAATCTCTATTCGTATGTCAATAACATCAACACAATAGAGGGCGGAACGCACATTGCCGGTTTCAGACGCGGTTTGACGCGCACTTTGAAAAAGTATGCCGAAGACAACAAAATGCTCGATAAGGTGAAAGTGGAAATCAGTGGCGATGACTTCCGCGAAGGCTTAACTGCCGTTATTTCCGTAAAAGTTGCCGAACCTCAGTTTGAAGGTCAAACCAAAACAAAACTCGGCAACAGCGAAGTGATGGGATTTGTTGACCAAGCCGTAGGCGAAGCCTTGGGTAACTACTTGGAAGAACATCCGAAAGAGGCAAAAATCATTGTCGAAAAAGTAATTTTGGCAGCAACGGCACGCCACGCAGCACGCCACGCACGCGAATTGGTACAACGAAAATCGCCACTTTCGGGAGGCGGACTGCCGGGCAAGCTTGCGGATTGTTCCGAAAAAGATCCGGCTAAATGCGAACTTTTCCTCGTGGAAGGAGACTCTGCCGGTGGAACTGCCAAACAAGGTCGAAGCCGACTGTTTCAAGCCATTTTGCCGTTGCGCGGTAAAATTCTGAACGTGGAAAAAGCCTTGCACCACAAAGTACTCGAAAGTGAGGAAATCAGAAACATTTACACAGCATTGGGTGTAAGCATTGGCACTGAGGAGGACAGTAAAGCGTTAAATATGGAAAAATTACGCTATCACAAAGTCATTATTATGACCGACGCCGATGTGGACGGTAGCCATATTGCCACGTTAATTCTGACCTTCTTTTTCCGCCACATGAAACCGCTCATTGAACAAGGACACGTTTACATTGCCACGCCACCGCTCTACCTCTGCAAAAAAGGCAAAATAGAGCAATACTGCTGGAATGAAAAAGAACGTATGCAATTTATTGAACAATACGGTTCAGACGGCAATATACATGTGCAACGCTACAAAGGTTTAGGAGAAATGAACGAGGCACAACTTTGGGACACCACCATGAACCCTGAAACCCGCACACTACGGCAAATCACCATAGAAAACGGTGCCGAAGCCGACCGCATATTTTCCATGCTGATGGGCGACGACGTAGAGCCGCGCCGCAATTTTATCGAAGCAAACGCTACCTACGCTAAAATTGACGCTTAAAACCGAATAATTTTATTTCCAATAAAAAGGGCAACGCAAAAGCGTTGCCCTTAATGATTTACGGATTTACACACTAAACAATCATCCCCTTTAGGGGAATGAGGGGTAGGGCAAGAAAAAAGCATTAAATTTATTTGTTTTTTCATTTTATTTTCGTTACTTTGTAGCTCAAATTTAACTGCTTGCTGAAAGCAGAATTAACTTTGGATGTGATAGAATTATTAATTTAAAATCAATTAATTATGAAAAAAACAACTACTTTAAGTAAAATGAGTACACTTTTTATTGTGCTACTTACCTGCGGAGCAATGACCGCGCAAATAACCAACTACGGCATTTATATAGCCGGTACAGAGTTGACCAGTGACAATGCGGGAGCTATAAACAACACAAACTTCCCAAGTCTTGGACTTGCCGAAGGGGGTACTATTACCTACGACCATAGTGAAAAAACCTTTACATTAACCGGCGTAACTGCTAATGTAGATTCCGCAAGATTTATGCGGTTTCAGATTCTGCCGAAGAAGCTGACTATACCATCAATCTTGTAGGTACTAATGCTATAACCAATAATGGAGGTACTGCCACTATTGCAACATATCGCAATCTTATTGTTGAAGGCAGCGGTTCGCTAAAAGTTACATCAGACGATTGTGGAATTTTGATTTATAATGATACCCTTACTATAAAAAATACCACAGTAGAAGCTAAAGGTGTTTGGGGCTTTGTGGGGTGGGATGGTTCAAGTGGCGAACACTTAATTATAGAAAATTAGAACGTAACAGCCACCGGTGCACGTGGTAGTATATGTGATTTGCAAAGTATTACACTTACCGATTGCGAAATTACTCAGCCTGCAGGTGCCGCAGTTGCTGCTAACGGCTCTCGGGGACAAGCTGTAATGCTAAATGGAGAGAAAGTTACTTCAGAGGTGAAGATTTCTCCAACTACCGGTCTTTCTACTCTTGCTGCCGAAGGCATCTATGTTTGGGGCGAAAAAGGAGTAATTTCGATAGAAATCCCCTTCCTCTTAAAGGGGGAATCAGGTGCGAAAGTTGCGCACATATATAATGTATCGGGAATCTTGGTGCGCACACTTCCACTTCAAGGGACAGAGGGACAGGTTGCCGTTCCCGCAGGAATTTATATTGTAAAAATAGGCAATGCTATCGAAAAGGTTGTGGTGCGGTAAAAAGTTTTGTAAAATACTGTTTTTCAATAAAAAAGGGCAACGCAAATGCGTTGCCCTTAATATTTTTGCAAGAAAAATCTTACATATTCGTTTTCATAATTTCGAAATAAGCTTGCGGATGGATACAAGCCGGACATTCTTTAGGGGCTTCCTTGCCTACATGAATGTAACCGCAGTTACGACACTGCCACACCACTTCGTCGGGTTTGGCAAAAACAGCCGCAGTTTCGATGTTTTTCACAAATGCACGGTAGCGTTCTTCATGCCCTTTTTCAGCTATAGCTATTTTGCGGTACATTTCGGCAATTTCCGGAAAACCTTCCTTTTCGGCTACGTCGGCAAAATGCGGATAGAGTTCACTCCACTCTTCGTTTTCACCGGCAGCAGCAGCCTGAAGGTTGTCTAATGTTCGACCAATGACACCTGCAGGAAATTTAGCAGTAATTTCCACCATCCCACCTTCCAAATATTTAAACATACGTTTTGCATGTTCTTTTTCTTGCTCGGCTGTTTCCAAAAAAATAGCTGCTATCTGTTCAAATCCTTCTTTTTTTGCCGTACTTGCAAAATAGGTATAACGCATACGTGCTTGGCTTTCACCGGCAAAAGAAGTCATCAAATTTTTTTCGGTTTGAGTTCCTTTAATACTTTTCATAATTCCATGTTTTTTAAAAGTTAACGCACAAAGATACGCCTTTTTTCTACAAAACATCTTTTTTCAACTAGTTTTCGCACAATTATTTTTTCAAAATCTCTAAATTTACAATTTAATGCTTAACTTTGCGCATTAACTTTTGGGAATATAAACATTTTTTACTGTATGAAATCACTTTTCAATCTTTTGTTTATCGGTTTGTTGCTCTCCGCCACTACTGTAATTGGGCAAACGAATAGTACAAAAAACAGTTCTGCTAACCAAAAAAGCAACCTGCAATTTCTTGAATACGAAGAGTTTTTAGGTACCGAAATGGTGAAAGACGGTTCGCGTTTAGCACAGATTTCTCGTCGTTGGTACGGTGAACAAGCGTTTTGGGTGTACATTTATGAAGCCAATTCGTACCAAATAAAAGATCCGAATAAGGTATATCCGGGTACTATTTTGCAAATACCGAAAATGGATCCCGAATTGGTAAACCCCAATAATCCTGAAAGTATTGCCAAAGCCAATGCTCTAAAGGAAAAATACCTGAAAAAAAAATAATTCATTCAAACACAATCAGTTAGTTACGAGTTTTTTGGACAAAACCCGCTGCTTCTTTTATGTTTACAAAAATAGTTGTAACTTTGTCGTAAATAAACAAAAACACATGGAACCATACGTTGTCTCTGCAAGAAAATACCGCCCACAAACATTCCAATCGGTTGTAGGTCAAAGTGTTCTGACTACAACATTGAAAAACGCAATTGCTCAAAACCATTTGGCACATGCTTATCTGTTTTGTGGCCCACGAGGCGTAGGCAAAACCACTTGTGCGCGCATTTTTGCCAAAACCATCAACTGCATGCAACCACTGCCCGACGGCGAGGCTTGCAACACTTGCGAATCGTGCAAAGGCTTCAATGAGCAGCGTTCGTTTAACATACACGAATTGGATGCGGCTTCGAACAATTCGGTGGACGACATTCGTTCTCTTGTTGACCAAGTGCGCATACCGCCACAAGTGGGCAAATACAGCGTCTATATCATTGACGAGGTGCACATGCTCTCTACGGCTGCCTTCAACGCCTTTTTGAAAACGCTCGAAGAGCCGCCGGCACACGCCATTTTTATACTTGCCACAACGGAAAAACATAAGATAATTCCCACAATTCTGTCGCGATGCCAAATATACGATTTCAACCGAATACGCATCAACGACATGGTGGAATATCTTCAATATATTGCTGAACAAGAAGGTATTACCGCCGAAGAGGAAGCACTCAACGTTATTGCACAAAAAGCCGACGGTGCCATGCGCGATGCGCTCTCTATTTTCGACCAAGTAGTAAATTTTTGTGGCACAAACGTTACATACAAAGATGTTATCGCCAATCTTAATGTACTCGACTACGAATACTATTTTCGCTTAGTGGAGCATTTTCTGAAAGGCGAAATAACTAATTCGTTACTAATTTTCAATGAGATACTTAACAAAGGATTTGACGGGCAACACTTTGTGTCCGGTTTGGCGGCGCACTTCCGCAACCTATTGGTAAGTCGCGATGCAGAAACATTGGTACTACTCGAAGTAAGTTCGTCGGTAGCGCAACAATACCAACACCAAGCGCAACAATGCGCCCCCAACTTCATATACAAAGCTTTGGAAATAGCTAATGACTGCGACCTTAACTACCGACAAAGCAAAAACAAACGCCTTTAGTGGAA
>Ga0208694_1003518_pt1 | contig 15000 bp, 12 predicted proteins | sample AD_UKC078_MetaG_FD_184442 | JGI IMG/M metagenome (GOLD analysis project Ga0208694, IMG submission 184442) | Active sludge microbial communities of municipal wastewater-treating anaerobic digesters from USA - AD_UKC078_MetaG (SPAdes) (version 2) | ecosystem: Engineered > Bioreactor > Anaerobic >...
CGCCTGTACCTGTATGCCCCCCTTCCACATTAGCGACCAACACCACTGCTGGTGTGTTGCCATAAGGGTCTGAAGCCAACACTGGTACATCTGGGCTAGGGTAAAAAACGTTGCCAAAATAGGTCGCAAATTTTAAATAGGCTTCATCATCTAGCGCTTGGTTTTTAAAAATTAAAATTAAATGATCTTTAAACGCTTGTTTTAATTCCAATATTTCCCATGGCTTGAGCGGCTTACTCACATCTAAGCCTGTAATTATTGCCCCCACCGGGCCATCAGTAGGCGTGATAGTAAGTGAGTCGTATTGTTTTCCATTGATTTTACTTTGGTAATTGAGGCCCGCTTGAAAAGTATCTTTAATGCGCTGACCAATATTGCTTGCTAAACTTGCCATGACTATTCTCCTAAAATTAATCTAAAAAGCTTTTGTTAAGTCGATTACCGTTGCGCGATAACCAATATTGCCCGGCTGTTTACTGGTCACTTGAAGTTCTAGCAACACTTCCTGCGTACCATATTTCACCTCGGTAAGAATGGGTGTGGTCAATTTCTCTTTGGTAAGAAAATTGATTGAAGCGGAATATATAAACTGTGTATCAGTCTCAGGTCGATACTGAACTACCGATGTCACTGGGCTATACCAAGCATCGCCGCGCGCTTTGCCATATTCCCAAACTTGTTGCACTGTCAGATTTTTTTCGTCAATCAAATATTCAACCGCTCGACTAAAATTTCCAGTCAGTTTTGTAGGCTCAAAATTTCGACCCCAGCCGTTGTCAAAAACGGTTAAAGTTCCCTTACCTGTTTGCCATGCGGTATGCTGCGTCCACGACCAATCAAAACCATTTTCATAAATGCCGTTGTGGCTTTGTAGTGGTTTTCCTGATGCATCAACAGGCTGCAACAATTTACTTTGGAAGCGTTTACTCCAGCCTTGCGGGGCTGCCAAAATCCATTTAAGTTGTTTATCACGGCTAATTTTGAACACGCCTTGATGGCGCGATGACACGATGATGGCATCATCACTGGCATCATAATCAATGGCATTCACGTGTGCCCAATTACGGCCTGCACCTACACCGGGGTTGTCACCAAAAGGCAGGTGATTCCCTTCTAATTTCTCGTTATCTGCAACATTGTCTTGTTTAACAACATGCTCCGGCAGTAAAGTTGCGGATTTACCTAATGTAAAAAGTAGGTCAGCACGGTAAGGGTCTAATATTTTATTTAAATCCCAATAATCCAGTACATCTCCAGCTTCATTGACTTCAATAATATGATCTCGAATCGTACGTACGTGCTTACCGTCTTCGCGCAGATAATCACTTGTTCCTACCCGCAACAAATAAGTACCTCTAGCGGATTCGCGAATTTCATGTGAAAAGTCGGCAAACTTTTTAGGTAATGTACGGTGCCAAATCTGACGTCCAAGCAAATCGTATTTAGCGTAAGTCTGCCCTTGCCCCCAAATCAGTTTTCCATCGTGTGTTTGATGAAACCCCATACTGCCGCCAAGCAAGTCTTTTTGGCTGGAATCATGCAGCTTTTCAATGTCCAAATACCAGCGTACATCCCCGTTAGTATCGGCTATCCAGTTGTACCCAACTGAATCCCATTCTGCTGCGCCACCTAATCCGTTCCATTTGAAGACCGCACTATCAGGACTCTCCATCAATAAATGGTTAAATAGATATAAACGATTTTTAAGGGCTGGCGTCACTTTTACAGGGGTTACTTGCGGCAAAGCTGCTGATTGGTTGGCAACCACAGGTAAACGCACAGCAGGTGCATAAATTTGCACCAACTCACGCTGCCTTTTGCCATTGACATCGTAGGCAATTTCAACCTGGTTCAAATAATCAGGATACAATCCAAACACTGGAATTCCGCCATGCGTCCAAACTGAAGTATTGCTGACGTCATAGTGAATATCCAACCCATTGTCACCCTTGGCTAATACGCGCACCCGCGCATTGCTAATCGCTAATCCACCATCGCGGATGATGGCAGTCAAAGGTGCGATTTTGTAGGGATTGACCACAATCGCACCCAGGCCAACATGATTTGCCACTGGAATTTTTGCGGTTAAACAAGCACCTTCCGGCAGCGCTTCAATATCAACTGGTTTATTCATTTATGCCCTTTTACTTAAATAACTGTTTAATCTTGTATACGCAGCGTTCTAACGTAAATTGATGTCCCAGTCGTTCTTAAACCAACACATCATTTATTCATTGCTAATAAGCACAGTTCATGCCACAAATATAAACCTATATAAATCATCATGTTATTGAAAAATTACGGACAATTGATGAGCAAATGTGCTTGAAACCAATCAACTGTTGTTTATGAGCAGTTGCTAATTCAGCAGTCACATTTGCGTTATCAATAAAAAAAAGCAACCCTCGCGAGTTGCTTCATATAAAACACCAAGTCAGCATATTTCTGCCTTTAATGAAACAGTGCGCAGATCGTTTCCAATCAAAAATTGGCTATAACAATATGATTTGTATATATTTATTTATTATTTCAATAATTGGTATAGAAAATGCTAACACCTAGTACAACACTTTTTTAAAAACGATTGAAAGTAAACGATGACAACCTTATATTACGCACCAGGTGCATGCTCATTTGCAGCACATGTGATTCTTAAATCTTTAGCCTCTAATCATGGCGTTAAGGCGCACTTTGAAAAAGTGCCGTTACGCCAGCCAGATTCACCCATTTTTAACGTCAATCCACTCGGTAAGGTACCGGCCATAAAATTAGAAAGCGGTGAAACAATCACTGAAAATGGTGCCATTTTGCCGTATTTGGGTGACTTGGTCCCCGAGGCTGGTCTTTCAGCGGCTGCAGGCACGGTTGAGCGCGCTCGCATACAAGAATGGATTGGCTTTGTAAATTCTGAAATTCATGCTGCCTTCAAGCCGATTAACCGCCCTGAGTTTTACACTGAAGAAAAAGCTGCGCATGACAATATTCGTGGGATAGGCCGCGAAAATTTAACTAAGCTTTTCAAGCATGTAGAAAAAAGATTAGAGGGTCTGACATGGCTTGTCGGTAACCGCTTTACCATCGCTGATGCTTATTTAGGTTTTTGGTTACGCGCTTTGCCACGGCTCGGCATCGCTGAAGATCAGTTTCCCAACATTCAAGCTTACGTAGCCCGCTATTCTGCGCATCCTGCCGTAGCAGCGGCAACTGAAGCAGAAAAAAGTTAACACCGAGCTCCTTTTGACCTGCGTGCAGCTTTGCAGGTCCTTTTTATTCCACTGGCTAGCAAGGGCAGAAAATATAGGATATGCCACTGCTAGCCATCTTATTTTGTAAGATATTGTTCACATGAATAGACCAGAAGTAATCACGATTGAAGACGTACAAAATAACCAAGATAATCGCCAGATTGCGATCAACAGGGTGGGAATTCGGTCTATTCGGCACCCAGTTAAGATTCGTGATAAGCAGACTGATGAGCAGCACACCATCGCCACATTTAATATGTATGTGCACTTACCGCACTATTTAAAAGGCACGCATATGTCGCGTTTTGTTGAAATACTCAATTTTAATGAAGCAGCATATTCAACGCAGACCATCGCCAAAGTGCTGCATGAAATGGTGTCACGATTAGAAGCAGATTCAGCATACATTGACATGACATTTCCATTTTTCATCAACAAACCTGCGCCAGTTTCAGGCGTTAAAAGCCTGCTTGATTATGAAGTCACGCTGATCGGTGAAATACAAGGCGGGGAATATCAGCAAATCGTAAAATTACTAATTCCCGTTACTAGCCTTTGCCCTTGCTCTAAAAAGATTTCGGCTTATGGTGCGCACAATCAGCGCTCTCACATTACCGTGACAGCACGCATCAATTCGCACGTATTCATAGAAGACCTCATTAAGTCCATTGAACAACAAGGTTCTAGTGAACTTTATGGCTTGCTTAAAAGACCTGACGAGAAATTTGTCACGGAACATGCCTACGACAATCCAAAATTTGTTGAGGACTTGGTACGTGACGTGGCCGCTTTACTTAAAAATAACGCGCAAGTAGACGCATTTATTGTTGAATGCGAAAATTTTGAGTCTATCCACAATCATTCGGCGTACGCGCTAATTGAGCATGGCAACGTGTTTAAGTCTCACTTGGCACGCCATTAAACATCCACATTTTTCGCTGGATGACAAATGTAAATCATGCGAAAACACGCTGAACTTTCCCCGAGGAAAAATTAATGCTCTGTAAGCCTTATAAATAAAGGCTTACAGAGCATCGAAAAAGGTTGCGTGTTAATACTCGTCAAAAAACAGTTTATGCAATCACATTAAAATGTTTCAATTGGGCGCGAAGTACATTACGGCTAATACCCAACAGCTTTGCCGTTTGCACTTGATTTTGATTGCAAAAAGCAAAGGCCTGTAACGTTAAAGTCTGCTGGATTTTTTCGTATAAATCTGGCTGACCTTGGTTAAATAATGCTAAAAAAGCTTTTTCAAGTGAATGCCCAGTAGAAACACTTTCTTCAGTTTCATGTGCTTGGTAATTCGACGCATAAAGGCCGTTATCCTGCCTAGCCGTATTCACTGCCAATATTGCAGGCAAATTCAAATCAAACGGGGTGAGTACTTTGCCATCACAAACCAGCAGCGCACGGTGAATCACATTTTCAAGCTCCCGAATATTGCCAGGCCAGGGGTAGGTCTGCAATGCTTGTCTGGTTTCTTGTGACAAAGTGGGTTTAGCTGTGTGCAGACGGTTTTTATATACCTCTAAAAAATGGTCTACCAAAGGCAGAATATCGCCTGGTCGCTCTCTTAACGGTGGAATCTCAATTGGCACAACTTTGATGCGATAATATAAATCCTCACGAAAACGCCCCGCTTTGACTGCCTCAGTTAAATTCACATTGGTGGCAGCAATCAGGCGCACATCAATAGGCACAGGCTTACGCGCACCTATTGGAATCACTTCACGCTCCTGCAACACACGCAATAGTTTTACCTGCGTGCTTTGCGGCAAATCGCCAATTTCATCTAAAAACAAAGTGCCGCCATTTGCTGTAGCAAACCAGCCCGCTTTGGCATTGTTGGCGCCCGTAAATGCACCGCGCTCGTAACCAAACAACTCACTTTCAACCAAGGTTTCAGAAAAAGCACCGCAGTTAATGGCCGCAAATGGCCCATCGCGGCGCGGACTCAGCGCGTGCAAATGACGTGCGACGAGTTCTTTTCCTGTGCCTGTATCGCCTTTAATCAAGGCTGTGGCGTTACTCGGTGCAATTCGCTCAATAAGTGAGAGCAATTTTTTGGATTTTTCATCTGCAAAAATGAGCGCACTAGCCCGAACAGATAAGCTAAGCTGGTGCGGGTTGGGTGAAACAACGATTGGATTAACAGTACCTGAATTCACAACATACTCTTTTGAATAATGTCCGTCCATTGAATATAAATTCCTATATGTGCCGACTACAGCGCATTACCCTGACTATCAAACAAGCCTTCAAATAAAATAGTACTTAAATAGCGTTCACCTGAATCTGGCAAAATCACTACAATCGTTTTGCCCGCGTTTTCAGCGCGCTTGGCATAGCGCACTGCCACTGCAGCAGCAGCGCCACACGAGATTCCTGCAAGAATGCCTTCCTCACGTGCCAGACGCTGGGCATACTGTACAGCTTCTTCATTGCTTACCTGGGCGATGTCATCAACCAATGTTAAATCCAGTATTTGCGGCACAAAACCTGCACCTATACCTTGTATTTTGTGTGGTGCAGGTTTGAGTTCTTCACCGGCACGCTTTTGGCTTAATACCGGACTGGCAGAGGGCTCTACCGCGACTGAGATAATATTTTTACCTTTAGTATGTTTAAAATATTTTGTTACCCCTGTAATGGTGCCGCCAGTACCAACGCCTGAGACAAAAATATCCACATTACCGTCCGTGTCATCCCAAATCTCCGGTCCTGTGGTTTTTTCATGAATGGCTGGGTTAGCTGGGTTTTTAAATTGTTGCAGTAGCACATAATGATTTGGGTCTGAGGCAGCGATTTCCTCTGCCTTAGCAATTGCGCCACTCATGCCTTTTGCGCCTTCGGTCAGTACAAGTTTGGCGCCATAAGCCACCAGCAGTTTTCGCCGCTCAATGCTCATGGTTTCGGGCATAGTCAGCGTCAGCGGAATGCCTCGTGCGGCAGCTACAAAAGCAAGCGCGATGCCAGTATTGCCGCTGGTGGGTTCGACAATTTCTTTGCCAGGTCCCAGTAATCCGCGTTGCTCAGCATCCCAAATCATGGCAGCGCCGATACGACACTTCACAGAGTACGCAGGGTTTCTGCCTTCAATTTTGGCGAATACCGTGGCTTCAGCACCGTCAGTGATTCGATTCAATCGCACTAGAGGCGTTTTTCCAATAGATTGTGCGTTATCTTCAAACCAGTTTGACATGAATATTCCTTTCAACTCACACATTAACACCTGCAAATGATAGGTCGTTAATACGAAAATTTGTTACTGAGTAGAGCACTACTTTACCAAACATACATCATAACTCTAAGTAACTTTATGGAATAACATAATAACGAAAGAGAATATTAAATTGTCAAATTTGCTTGTATCTATATTGATCACTTATGTTGAACTTTGCCCAGCGATAGAAAACAGTTTTTTGATTTCCGCCTCTAAAATCAGTCTGTTACTAATTTGACCACAAACCAATTCGCATATGTCATAAACGCTCGGGTCTGCAATACTGTAGTAAACGCAATTGCCGCGAGACTCACGCTTGACTAAACCATAGTCAGAAAGCAGAGAAAGGTGTTTAGAAACATTGGCTTGCGTACTACCTGATAGTTCTTTTAACTGGCTCACGTTTTTTTCACCATCGCGCAGTTCATTCAGTACTTTTAATCGCATCGGTTCAGCCAGCGCTTTAAAATACTTGGCAACATACTGAAGCCCCCTATCATCGAGTTTACTCATACTTAACACCTGTCAATATTCGTGATGATGAAAATTATACACCCAATTTATTGATTGACTATACAACTATATAGTAATATAGTTATTATTGAAATTTGTGTAACGCGCCGTTTAGCGTTTGTATAAAGGAAATTCTCTTGATTAAAAGAACAGCCATTCGTTTACCAAGCTGGCTCACACTAGGGTTACTTGGTTTATCGTGTTTCACATGGGCGAATGCGGCTGGCTTGGCCACGTACACCATTAAGCAGTCAACTGCCGAAGCGCAATACATTGCTGAAGGGGTTGTGGAAGCCGTTAAAAGCAGTGTTATCGCACCACAGGTAGCAGGTAGCATTATCGCACTCCCTGTAAAAGCGGGTGATTATGTCAAGGCGGGTCAATTACTTGTGCGTATTGATACGCGCATGGCAGCGCAGCAATCAGCAGCAAATCAGGCGCAAGTGGTTGCGGCTCAAGCGCAAGTCACTGCAGCGCAAGCACAGCTGAGTGCGGCGCGTAAAGAGTACGCGCGCAAACAACGTTTATATGAAAAACAATATATCAGCCAAGCCGCACTGGAACGTGCGGAATCTGATTACAAAACTGCAGAAGCCCAAACAAATACACAAATTGCACAAGCAAAAGCACAACAGGCACAATCTGGCATGTCGAGTGTGCAAACGGGTTTACACACCCTCACTGCGCCCTATTCTGGCGTGATTGCAGAGGTAATCACAGAAGTAGGCGGTATGGCAATGCCCGGCCAACCGATACTTACGCTCTATGACCCAAGTGAATTTCGCGTTAAAGTCAACGTACCCCAAAGCCAGTTAATCAAATTAAAAGCTGGGCCAAATATCAATGTAACAGTACCTGCAGCAAGTGAAGTGGAACGTCATTTAATCAGCACCCACTTAACCGTATTACCCACGGCGGATTCAGTAAGCAACATGTCTACCCTCCGCCTTAACTTGCCTCAGCACATCACCAGCGTCAGGCCAGGCATGTTTGCTCGGGCGATGTTGCCAGTAAATGCTGTAAAAGGCAAAGGTCAAATTTTTGTGCCAACGGCGTCTGTGATTAAACGCAGTGAATTAACAGCAGTCTACGTGGTAGATAAGCAAGGCCGACCACAACTCAGACAAATACGGCCTGGCCGTAAGCAAGGTGACAATATTGAAGTTTTAGCCGGTTTGCAAGTCGGTGAATCCATTGCGCTTAATCCAACTGCAGCCGCGAATGTTAAGTAAGAACTTCTGTGAAGATGCCTCAACAAGAAAGATTGGGTAAACCTGAAATGGTCAATCATCAACTAGGTGCGTCTGGGCGAATCGCCAAGTATTTTTTATCAGCGCAAATTACGCCTTTAATCGCTTTAATAGCATTATTACTGGGCGTATTTGCAGTGATTGTCACACCACGTGAAGAAGAGCCGCAAATCAATGTGACGATGGCCAATGTACTGATTCCTTTTCCTGGCGCTTCTGCCAAAAATGTAGAGCAAATGGTATCAGTACCGGCAGAGCAAGTGCTGTCACAAATTGCCGACATAGAGCATGTAACTTCGGTTTCCCGCCCGGGCATTTCAATCATTACCGTGCAGTTTCAGGTTGGGGTGCCGCGCACTGAGGCCCTGGTGCGCTTGTATAACACCATACAATCCAATCAGGATTGGCTACCGAAAAACCTTGGAGTGGGTGAACCAATAGTGAAGCCTAAGGGCATTGATGATGTGCCAATTTTAACCGCCACTCTATATGCCAAAAATAATCAGGATGGTGCCTATGAACTTGAGCGTGTTGCACATGCACTGGAAGCCGAAATCAAGCATGTAAAAGGCACACGTGAGGTGGTAACGCTTGGTGGGCCAGGCCGCGCGGTGAATATTGATGTGGATCCAATCAGAATGGCCGCGGCAAATATTACGATCGCAGACATGCGTCGTGCACTGCAATCAGCCAATCTTGGCGCACCACTAGGTGAAGTTACAAGAAACAATCAGTCCATCGCGATAGAAGTTGGCAAATACTTTACTGACGCTGAAGACATTGCCCAATTAGTGGTTGGTTTACATGATGGGCGTCCCGTTTATTTGGGAGAAGTCGCTGAAATTAACGACGGGCCTCCCCCGGCCGAACGTTATGTTTGGTACGGAGAAGCAGGCAAACATGTAGCTGAATACCCTGCCGTTACCATCAGCGTCACTAAAAAGCCGGGGCAGAATGCCGTAGCCGTTGCAGATGCTGTGATTAAAAAAATCGACAGCCTAAAAAATATGCTGATACCCTCAGGAGTGGAAGTAAAAATTACCAGAAACTATGGCGAAACCGCCAATGAAAAAGCACAAAAACTCATACAGAAACTTATATTTGCGACTTCAGCAGTCATTCTTTTAGTATTTTTTGCTCTGGGTAAGCGTGAGGCGGCCATAGTTGGCGTTGCCGTTGTACTCACACTAACGGCAACCTTGTTTGCGTCATGGGCTTGGGGCTTTACCTTAAATCGCGTCTCTTTATTTGCCCTGATTTTCTCAATCGGGATATTAGTGGATGACGCCATTGTGGTGGTTGAGAATATTCACCGTCATATGAAACTTAATCCAACACTGAGCTTGACGGAGATTATCCCAAGTGCGGTAGATGAAGTGGGTGGGCCAACAATACTTGCAACCCTTACCGTGATTGCCGCACTGTTACCGATGGCGTTTGTAAGCGGCTTGATGGGACCATATATGAGCCCTATTCCGATAAACGCCAGTATGGGCATGCTGATTTCACTGGCGGTAGCATTCATTGTTACTCCTTGGCTGTCACGTTTATGGTTACGCCATACTCACCATGAAGACGCACTGACAAAGAAAATTGCCCCTACATTTACACGAATTTTTACGCCTTTTCTACATGATAAAAACGGCAAAAAAAATAGACGCAAATTAGGTTTACTGGTACTTGGCTTGATTTTTGTGTCGCTGATGTTGCCCATCGGCAAGCTGGTCGTGCTGAAGATGCTACCGTTTGATAATAAATCCGAGTTTCAGGTCGTGGTGGACATGCCAGTAGGGACACCGCCAGAAAAAACCGCCAGCGTACTGCATGCCATGAGCGCCTACTTAGCTACCGTGCCAGAAGTCACCAATTATCAAGCCTATGTTGGGCTAGCAGCACCGATTAATTTTAATGGCCTAGTGCGCCAATATTACTTACGCACAGGTGGCGAAGTCGGTGACATTCAGGTGAATTTGGTTGACAAACATCATCGTAGTGACCAAAGCCATGTTATTGCGAGTCGGGTGCGGCCTGCACTACAAAAAATCGCGCAAAAAATGAGTGAAAATGGTCAGATTGTAAAGGTTAAAGTGGTCGAAGTCCCACCTGGACCTCCAGTGATTTCGCCTATTGTGGCTGAAATTTACGGTCCTGATGATGCAGAAAGACTGAAGATTGCCAGACAAATGCATCAAATTTTTGACAGCACAGATGGCATCGTGGATACCGACAACAGCGGTATTGCAGATGCTCAAAAAATTGAGCTGGTGGTTGATAAGAAAAAGGCTGCCTTATTAGGCATTTCTCAGGCAGCAATCGTTAGCACGTTGCGTACTGGGCTTGCTGGTGAAGATGTCACCTATATGCATGATGCCAGCAAATACCCAGCTGGCACACGTTTGCGTTTACCCGTAGAAGCGCAGGCCGACATTGAAGAGTTACTGAAACTTTCTGTGAGCACATCGACTGGTAAGTTAGTGCCAATACGCGAACTGGTGACCATTGAAGACTCTTTGCGTGAGCAGCCCATCTATCATAAAGATTTATTACCCGTGAATTATGTGGTAGGAGACATGGCTGGCAAATTGGATAGCCCGCTTTATGGCATGTTTAGCATGCGTGATGCTGTCAGCAAGATTAAAACACCTAGCGGTAGTTTAAGCGAAACTTTTATCTCGCAACCGGAGGATAACCAGCGAGGCTACGCGCTGAAGTGGGATGGTGAATGGCAAGTCACCTATGAAACATTTCGCGATATGGGCGCAGCGTATGCTGTTGGCCTGATATTGATTTATTTGCTGGTGGTCGCACAGTTTGGCTCCTATTTAACCCCGCTGATTATTATGGCACCAATACCGCTTACCATCATTGGCGTGATGCCGGGCCATGCGCTACTGGGTGCGCAATACACGGCCACCTCCATGATAGGCATGATTGCGCTGGCAGGGATTATTGTACGAAACTCGATTTTATTGGTGGATTTCATCAATCTAGAAGTCGCCTCAGGCAAACCATTCAAAGAGGCGGTCATTAATTCTGCCATCACCCGTGCGCAGCCTATCGTACTGACAGCATTGTCTGCCATGTTGGGCGCTTTCTTTATTTTAGATGACCCAATATTTAACGGCTTAGCAATTTCACTCATATTCGGTATTTTTGTGTCAACCTTGCTGACGTTGATGGTGATTCCGCTACTGTATTTTGTGGCTTACCGACATAAGTTTAATTAGAAAAATTTAATTAGGAGACTTTGAACATGACTTCATGGAAACTGGTTCGTATTATCGCAGGCTTATTGATTCTGTTATCGCTGGCACTGGGGGTATCTGAAAGCCCATTATTCGTGAGCAAATACTGGTTGTATTTCACCGCTTTTATCGGGGTGAATCTCTTTCAAAGTGGTATCACTAACTGGTGCCTGATGGAAAACATCTTGCGCAAGCTAGGCGTACGCGCAGGTTGTTAAGGGTTGATCACATCATGTGGATAAAATATAGCGCAAAAGCCTCCGTGCTACTGCTGGCATTAATCGCCAGCCAAGCGCATGCTTTTGACCTGCTGGAAGCTTGGCAGACGGCTCGTACGCACGACCCGCAATTTGCCTCAGCGCGCGCAATTTCTGAAGCAGGCCGCACCAAAACCTTACAGGCACAAGCATTAAAAAGCCCGCAAGTGTCACTAAATGCTGGCATGGCGGGCGTCAATAGCGATAATAAAATTAGCAACGCGCAGTTTTCAAATGCACAATTTGCCGGTGGCGGTGCAGGTGCTAGTGGCACCACGGACTTTCGTACCAGAACTGATGCTGGTTTAAATCTGAGTTTAAATCTACGGGCAGAATATCCGTTGTATGATGCCGCACGCAATGGCTCGGCCACGCAGCTCAACAAACAAGCGCAGATGGCAGAAGTGCAATTATCCTTAAACGAACAGCAACTCATGCAGCGTGTGGCGCAAGCCTATTTTGACTCCTTACTGTCGGCGGACACTCTCTCTGCGCTTAAGTCTCAGCAGCTAGCGGTTTCCGAGGCGCTCGCTAGCGCTCAGGCACGCTTTAAAGAGGGTGATGTTGCCGTGATTGACACGCATGAAACACAGGCACGCTACGATTTACTCGCTTCGCAAGTGCTTGAGGCTGAGAGTAATTTGCAACTCTCCCGCGCGGCTTTGGCTGATATTACCGGCAATCAAGATGCTATTTTGGCGTCGCTACCACAAAAAGCGAAATTGCCGAATACCGTGGGTGGTGATTTACAAAGCTGGTTGACGCGTGCCAAAAGCAACCATCCATCCATTCATGCACAGCAATTGCAAGAAGAAATCGCACACGCCGAAAGTGGCAAATTTCAAGCAAAATTTTCTCCTGTCGTGAATTTAGTGGCAATGGCGGGCGGTGATCACTTGCAAGGGTTGCGTGTGAACGATGCCGATGTGACTAATCGACAAATGAGCCTTGGCGTACAGTTGACGATTCCACTCTATAGCGGAGGCATGCGTGAAGCCCGTTATCAAGAAGCAATCGCACTTGAAGAAGGTGCGCGTAATCAAACCGAATTTGTACGTCAACAGGCCGCGCGCGAAGTAAGGGCTGCCTGGCTCGCAACCACAACAGGGCAAGGACAGATAACGGCTTTAGAGCAGGCAGAACGCTCTGCAGAGATCAAACTTGATTCCACTCGCCTAGGGCGTGATGTTGGGGATCGTACTACGCTAGATGTGTTGTATTCAGAGCAAGAACTCTACAATACGCGTCTTGCGCTTTATCGCAGTCGTTATCAAACATTGCTGGCGCAATTAAATCTTTCGGCAGCAGTTGGTGAACTCAATGAAGCGCGTTTGCAAGAAATCAATCAGTTGTTTACCTCTCAATAAACATGACTCAAGGATGGGAAAAATGACCAATCAACACTTTTTCAAAAGCGTCTCAATGGTGGCGGCTTCAGCCGCGCTTTTGTTAGCCGGTTGTCAGCCTAATATTGCTTCAATAACACCAAATGATGCAGCAAAAATGTTCTCTGAGCAAAAAGCAATTATTGTTGATGTGCGAGAAGACGATGAATGGAAAGCACAGCATATTGCCGGTGCAATACACATTCCGCTGGCGCAGGTTGAAAGTAGGCTAAACGAACTCACCCAATACAAAGACAGCACAGTCATTATGCAATGCCGGAGCGGCAAGCGTTCGGCAAAGGCTGCTGGCACCCTGCAAACGGCAGGATTTACCAAAGTATATAACCTCGATGGCGGCATTATTGCTTGGGATAAAGACGGGTTAGCAACAACCAAATCTAACTAATAGGATTAGGGAAATGAACAACATCATCTCAACAACATGCTTAGTTTTACTGGTGCTGACCGTGCCAGCCTGTGCCACTAAAATCAATGATGAAGTCGCAACAGCAAAATATTTGCAGGAAAGCCGTAACACGGCCATGGAATTCAGGAAAAAACTCATGGGTGTTCAAAAAGCCCAGCTGGAAAGCGTGGGGGCAGAAAATGCGATTCCTGTATGCAAGGTCGTAGCTCCCGGGCTAGCTGCCGAATACTCTAAAGATGGACAGCAACTTAAACGTGTGTCTTTGAAAGCACGTAACAAAGTGCAAGGAACGCCACATGCTTGGGAAAAAGAAGTATTAGAGGGATTTGATAATGCACAACGTGACGGCAAGCCTGCAGATAACATGGAAGCCTCCACGGTAAGCAAAGATGCGGATGGGCGCTGGTTTCGCTACATGAAGGCGATTCCTACACAGGCTCAATGCCTGCAATGCCACGGTAAACCTGCTGATATTTCAGCGGGGATGAAAGCAAAATTAGCAGCAGAATATCCGCAAGACTTGGCGACTGGTTACAGCATAGGCGAAATTCGCGGTGCGATTTCAATCAAACGCAAAATTAACTAAATATGGCTCGGATATAGTAGGAAAGTAAAATTTCAATCATTTAGTATTGTCAAACAGAGGATTAGAACATGGCACATATCGTTATCATGGGTGCAGGCGTTGGTGGAATGCCTGCAGCTTACGAACTTAAAGCAAAAGTTGGCAACAAACACCAGATTACGGTAGTGAACACGGTGGATTATTTTCAATTTGTACCGTCTAATCCCTGGCTAGCAGTGGGTTGGCGCAAGCGCGATAAAATCACCTTCCCAATTCGCCCTTATTTGGAAAAAAAGGGCATCAATTTTATTGCCGAGGCTGTAACCAAAATAGATGCGGAACAAAATACATTGTTGCTTGCCAATGGGGACAATTTGAACTATGACTATCTGGTGATTGCAACGGGGCCGAAACTATCCTTTGAAGAAGTGCCAGGCTCTGGGCCAAACGGCGGTCATACCCACTCAATCTGCTCGGTAGACCATGCTGAGAAAACGTGGGATGCCTATCAAGAATTCCTTAAAGACCCAGGTCCTGTGATTATAGGCGCGATGCCGGGCGCCAGCTGCTTTGGCCCAGCCTACGAATTCACATTCATCATGAATACAGATTTACGTAAGAAGAAAATTCGTAACAAAGTGCCTATTACTTATATTACCAGCGAGCCTTATATTGGCCACTTGGGTTTGGGTGGCGTTGGCGATTCTAAGGGTATGCTGGAATCTGAATACCGTAATAATGATGTTAAGTGGATTACCAATGCCAAAGTTACCAAAGTTGAAACAGGCAAAATGTTTGTGGCTGAGCATGACAAGAGTGGCAATCTTGTGAAAGAGCATGAGTTACCCTTCAAATTTTCTATGATGCTCCCTGCCTTTAAAGGTGTT
>Ga0208694_1003521_pt1 | contig 14988 bp, 13 predicted proteins | sample AD_UKC078_MetaG_FD_184442 | JGI IMG/M metagenome (GOLD analysis project Ga0208694, IMG submission 184442) | Active sludge microbial communities of municipal wastewater-treating anaerobic digesters from USA - AD_UKC078_MetaG (SPAdes) (version 2) | ecosystem: Engineered > Bioreactor > Anaerobic >...
TCCGTGAGATAACTGAATGCCAGGAGCAACGATACAAATCCGTCGGTCTCGGGTGGGATTACCGGTTCGAGGCTCCCCAAAAGGTCGGCTCCGCCCTTGTCTCAGACGATGCTGTCATCCACATGGCCTTCTTTGCAATCGAAGAGGCTGAAAAGGTTGGCCGAATGTCATCACTTTCAAGACGAAGAGGATACCGGGTGAATTGATGGATTATGGCAAATGTGGTCTCTCTGTGCTTGTTGTTTGCGCTCATATGTGTTGTGGTAAAATATCGATGAAGTGATGAAAAAAGAGCAATTCAAAATTGTTTTCTCTTATGACGACTCACGATAAACTGAATTTGCTTGCTGCCGCACATATAAAATTGTATATTTGCAGAAAAAACGTTTCCTGCAAATAGTAGGTTTTCGTATTTGCAGGAAATGGGGAGTAACCAAATGGACATTAAAGACTTCAACGCCGGCTCGTATAAAACTCAGTATGAATATAAGAGCTTTATGCCGAGCCCCATCAATATTGACTGGCAGGTAAGCGACAGTGGAATTATTAACCTCCTTAGTGAGGCCGACATCAAGCTTGGCGAATTGAACGCCTTTTCAGAACTGGTACCGGACATTGGTTTTTTTATTAAGATGCACGTGAGCAAGGAGGCCACCACATCCAGTCGCATAGAGGGCACCCGCACAAACATCGCGGATGCAGTAAAAAAAGCCGAGCATGTCGATCCGGAAAAGAGAGATGACTGGCAGGAAGTGCAGAACTACATAGAGGCAATGAACGATGCCATTGATTCACTTTCGTCTCTTCCTCTTTCAAACCGACTGTTGAGAAATACCCACGCGATCCTGTTACAAGGGGTGAGGGGGAAGCATAAACAACCTGGAGCATTCCGGAAAAGTCAGAATTGGATAGGTGGTGCCACGCTCGCCGACGCAGTATTTATTCCTCCCCACCATAACGACCTGCCGGAATTGATGTCTGATTTTGAAAAATTCCTGCACAACAAAAGCCAGCCAATTCCCCACCTAATCCGCATCGGCATCGCTCATTACCAGTTTGAGACAATTCATCCTTTCTTAGACGGCAACGGGAGAATTGGACGCCTACTCATTACGCTCTATATGGTGAGTGCCAGGCTTCTCGCGAGGCCCACCTTGTATCTGTCTGCATTTTTTGAAAAGAACAGGCTCCTCTATTATGACAACTTGAACAGAGTACGTACCCACAACGAACTTGCTCAATGGCTTAAATTCTTTTTAGAAGGTGTAAGACAGACTGCGCAGAGTTCCATAGAAACCTTCAGGGCTATTATATCGCTCCGGCAAGAGATTGAGCATCGCGCGATCCTTACGCTGGGAAAGAAATCAAAACTAGCCCAGCAGTTCCTTCAGGACCTCTATAGCAAGCCAATTACCGACAGCCAGGAGACTGCGCAGCGGTTGTCCATAAACCCATCGACAGCCCTACGCCTTATTGAGGATTTTATACGACTGGGAATCTTAAAAGAAATAACGGGCTACAAAAGGAACAGAGTATTTGTCTTCGAAAGATACCTGAAGCTTTTTGAATAGCTGATGATATTATGCTGTAACGAAAAGCGTTATCGGAAAAAACAAACGGAAGATAGGGAATAAGTTGGCCCGTCGATTGTCTGTGAATCCTGCGCACTCAAGCTCAGTGAAAAGGCTGTTCGCTACTGCTTGGGCAGGAGGCATCAATTCAAAGGCCGAATCCTCTGTTACAGGTGCAGTATGCTGTTTTCTTCATTACCAAAGACTTGGAGACAGAAAATCCTCGGAACTTTTGAACATGCGAGGACTGAATTACCATTATTAAAGAGTGAACCAGAGAGATTGTTTCTTATCCTACAAAAGGATGATAAATAAAAAAGTAGTATAAATAAGATATAAAAAAAGCATAACTTCTCCGTTATCCGACATTGCAGCCAGAATACCTATTGCATATACAATTTTGGACAACAAACCACCAATGATATAGAGTTGTCAGTCCGATGATGTATTATTTAAGAGCAGCAAGAGTTCATAATCTCGGAGAAAGAATGATACAAAAGGTACATAGTGAAAATAAGGTTCATCGTTTCAGAGTAATTGGTTATGTAGCGGCTTTACTTAGAACCTTTTCCAGCATCCCCCGGATCATTCGGATATGTAGGTTATGGGGATCCATGGAATTGTCATCGGGTATCTGCCGGTGATTATCACAAATGTGGTTTCTCTGTGCCTGTCGGTTATGCTTATCTGTCTAGTGGTAAGATATCGATGAAGGGATGCGAGATAAGAAAGCGATTCAAGATTACAAATTCGATCATTAGCAGTTGCCTTGATGTAGAAATATGGTTTATAGAAAGAAAAATGTATGATTACAAGACCTTACCCCACTGGGTTTTTTTTGAGCTACGATGAGCAGCTTCAAAAAACCGCCACCGCAGTTGAGGACGGTCACACACTCTACGAAGGCGCCTTCAGCTACGACAATATCTTCATCAAAACCGATTTCCTTCGAAAGGGAAAAACTGGATGGGAATTACATGAAGTGAAGTCTTCCACCGACATCAAACCGTATCATGAGAATGATCTTGCCATTCAGTATTACGTTCTCAAAAGTGCCGGCATACCCCTGACAAAGGCATATCTCACCCACGTCAACAATCAGTATGTCCGGAATGGTGGAATAGAAGTCAATAAACTTTTCACCTCGGAAGACCTGACTGCCCTGGTGCGGCAGAAGGAGGGATTTGTTCGGAAAGAAGTTACAAAGATGCGCAGGATGCTCAGGGGCACATTACCGGCTATTGACATAGGACCCTACTGCAATGACCCCTTTGAATGCGACTTCAGGGGCCACTGCTGGAAACACATACCGGAAGGATCGGTGTTCGACCTCGGGGGAAAGGGGAAAAACTGTTTTGATCTTTACTATGAGGGCATCGTTAACCTCAGCGACTTCCCTCCGGACATACTTCCCAATAGTCAGGGGATCCAGGTAGAGTGCGCAATCACGAAAAGCACTATTGTCAACTACGAGAAGGTGATGGCATTCCTGGCCACCCTCTGGCACCCCCTCTACTTTCTGGACTTCGAGACCTTTATGCAGGCCATTCCACCCTATGATGGCACCCGGCCTTACCAGCAGATCCCCTTCCAATATTCTCTCCACTCCATAGCGCGTGAAGGAGCCCCGCTTGAACACCGGGAGTTTCTCGCGGAACCCAACACTGATCCAAGGGCGGAGATTGCCCGAAGGCTTGCAGGTGAAATCCCTGAGCATGCCTGTGTCATCGCCTACAGTTCGAACTTTGAGGCCCGGATACTGGGTGAGCTTGCAGATCAATTTCTGGAGCATCGAGAAAAACTACGGCTCATCATGGGCAATCTCCGGGACCTTGCAATTCCCTTCCGGAGCAGGGATGTCTACTCGTGGGAAATGGGCGGCGCATACTCCCAGAAAGTTGTTCTGCCAGCTTTTGTGCCTGAACTGAACTATGACGGCATGGAGGTTGCGGACGGCGGCATGGCCATGGATGCATACGCCAGGATGTGTGCGTCAAGGGATCCGGGAGAAATAGAAAGCATCAGAAAAGCCCTCCTCGAATACTGCAAACTGGACACCTTGGGGATGGTAAGGATACTTGAGAAACTGAGGACGCTTGTTTCATAAAGGTCACGTGGGGAATGACTATAAGAAAATGGTTTGCCGTTTTCCAGGGAACAGCTTGTTATGCCAGCAAACATAAGAGGTAACGCACATGAAAGCACATTTCGATATGCAACAACTACGAAACCTTAATTTTCGAGATTTTATTTCTGTCGATGTCTTTAATATTACAGTATACCGCCTGCAGAACCACAAAAGTGGAGATCACGTGAAGGAAAGTACAGGAATCTCTTAGTTTGTTCCATAATCAAAGACCGAGATGGTATAGCCAGAAGGTTCAACCCCGCTCTACTCCTAACATTTTTAAGCAATTCTTTATTTGTTCGATAATCCGCATGATGGTTAATTTCTTCAGCACCGCTGCAAAAAAGCAGCCGATAGAAAACAGGGGGATAAGGGAGCTGCAGTGCACTTACCCGAAATAATTGCAATCAAGCATGTATGCGAAGCTGTTAGATCTACTGAACATCAAAAAGCAGAAATAATAAGCTCCACAGCACAAGCTATCAAAGACCACTGTATGGAACGGGGAGCAGAAATACTACAAGACTTGGAACAAGCCTTCAAAGCTATGCGCGAAATTGGTTGCCCCCCGACTTTTGTCAACATTGCGGGACTCAAAAACAAAGAACCGCCTTTGAATAACCTGCTCGAATGGTGGGCTAAGTCAGATTCAGAGCATGGAATGACAAAGCAATTCCTCATTGGTCTTGCTGATTTGATAGACTTTAAAGAAATGGTGGCCGATCTGAAGACTGGCGAGATAGACCAGGTCGAAGTTTTTGCCAACCAGAGAATCCCTGGGTCAGATTCAAAAAAGCGACCCGACCTGGCCGTACGGACCAGGAATACAGCCATAATTTTGGAAAATAAGTACAATAGCCCAGAAAGCGATGAGGAGCAGTATCCCGAATATCGAGATAGGATCCTGCCTAAATGGGCTGAGGCAAGGAAGAACAGTCTAGCCGTTTTCTGTTGTCCGGAAAATTACGAGTATAATCGCCCGACTAAGGGATGGTGTTGTAAAACGCATGAAGACCTGGCAGTCCTATTCCGTGATCTTGCAAAAAAAACTGATGGTACGTCGCATTGGGGAAGGATAGCGGCAATTGTGACAGCCGGTGCATTCAATAGGGCAATATTTCCCCACAAGGGTTTTGAAGAAACGTATACACTGCTGAAAGAAATGAGGGCTGTGCGACCATTCTTGATAGTCCATATCTATCAAATGCTGAAGCAACGCGAAAAGGTACAGTCCCTGATAGACACGTTGAAAGAATTCAAATTTTAGAATTGGAGGCGCAGAATGAGTCCATACAAGGAATGGGATGAAGTCCTTCGGGAGTATGACAAGAACTATCATACATTGGAATCCGCAAGAATGTCTTACTTTGGATTTGCGAAAGACTTGTTCTCTGATATGAAAAATAGTCTCGCTAAAGACGACAGCGTCAAAGCTCTATGTGTCGACGGACTAACAATAGAACATCTTTGTTATGAAAATAATGCGGACCTTCCTCATTTTCTCAAATCTACCATAAACATCGTGAAAACGGTACCCTGGTTTGAGGTGATAGCCCGCCTTGCAACGCCTTGGGCAAAAGGTAAAGATGTCTCCCCAGGAATGCTTCACATCGGGGTGAAATATCTTCTCGACAAGAAGAAGTGGGAGTGGGTTCGGAAAATCCCCTCTTTTACGCCGGAAATTAGTGAGACATCGATCAGGCAGTTCGGGGGCAAGAACGTGGTAAAAGAGAAAGGGCGCGATTATGATGAGCTTGACGAGTGGATATATCTTGAAGAATTTGAGCTAACGTACCCACTAAATAGAAATGGTTTGATGACTGGGTACAAGAATGTTCTTAAGAATGCCGTCAAGTGTGTGTTTGTTGACTATGCTCCCATTCAGAAAGCCTATAGATCTTTGCTGAAAGCCTACGACTCAGTAAACAAAAACCCTATTATACAATCAGGCCAAGAACTTAAGCCGGAGGAAGAAGGTTTAAAGACTGTTTACTGGGATTATCCCTATATCCAGGTTAACACATGCAAAAACAAACCAGAACATGGGAACACTCCAAATATCTGGATCTACGTCGATACCGATGAGACAAACGTGTGCTTTGGGTTATCCAAGGATAGTGAAAATGGTGATAGATTTGGACCACTAAACAAAGGATTTCTGGAAAAACTGCGGAAAGTGAATTCTGATTTTAAAGAGAATAATGATATAGATGGCTTTGAATGCGGGACACTAGTCAATAAGGACTCCCTTGAGAAGAACTCGATAGATCAAACAGCGGAAGTAATAGAAAAGGCTTTGAGAATCTACGGAGAATCGGTTGATGAAACTCGTTAGCGGTGCCAATGGGCACGTGGAGGGGGATTTGTGGTTGCATCTTCATCCTTGACTCATTCATGATACATTAACCGTTTCAACAGGTTATATGTTTGTTGTCTATTACAATCTTGACGAATAATCATAAGTACATTAGCTGAAAATATTCTTTTAAATCCCGCAAATAACAAATGTCACTGCCATAATGGTGGCAGGACAATTCACTATACTGTCATATATTGAAATAAAAGGAAACGCCACGGAGAGGAGACAACAATATGTCTTTTCAAGATTGGCACAGGGTATAGTATTGAGGGATACGAGGATGGGAATACGAGAATCGGCTCGGCTATTTTGAATGGATCAAGGAAAATGTCCAATAGTATTTATCAGCCCACATCTCCTCTCCTAAGATGAAGTTCTCGGCGTTAAGTCGTACGTCATCCTTTAAGGAATCAGGCAGAATGAGGTCGTCCCACGAGAGGCGCGGCCTAGGAATGTCTCGCCCGCCATAAACAACGACCACGCTTTCTTTCCTTTCCTTTGCTACGCAAAACTCATTATACCGAGCTAGGATACTCTTAAGGATCTCCTCTTTCCATGTTACCTACCGGCACCGGCACCAGGAAAAATATTTTTTCAAGGCAAACACGCCACTGACATACAGTTGTCAGTTCACTCCCGTATAATTCATAGTAGTCCACGAGGAGGGAAAGTATGAACACCAGAGAAAAGGAAGACCTTATCTTCGAAGAATGGCGCCACAAAAGACATGGTTTTGTCTCAGATGGCGTTGTTGACCAGGACGTTTATCTTGGAAGCAATCCCAGGATCGTGTTTATTCTAAAAGAAGTCAACGATCCTGATGGAGGTGACTAGGACCTTCGCCAATATCTTAAAAAAGGCGGGGAGCACAAACGTGGGACAATATTACGAGATGGGTAAGGGGATCCGTAAACTGCCTGAAGAGATTCAATGGGAGAACCTCTCAGAGATAACCATCGAACAAAGGCGGGAAACCTTGAAGTCGATTTGTGCGATCAATCTCAAGAAATCTCCAGGTGGTCATACGACCAACAATCAATCGCTGTGGGACACATCTGCCGAAAACAGAGAACCCCTAAGAAAGCAATTCGATCTTTATGATTCAGACCTTGTTGTTTGCTGTGGTAGGGTCACGACTAAGATTTTTCACCACCTGATAGACTTTGGTTCAGAACCTGATTGGGTGATGACATATCGTGGCATTTGGTATCATGAATATAGGGCCGGACATTTCATCATAGATTATGCGCATCCAGAGGCAAGAGTGAGTGATTGCTTGCTTCATTACGGACTCATTGACGCTGTCAAAGAGATTTGGAAAGGCTAACGAATTGCTTTTGCCGATTGGCTGGAAACAGTACCAGCCTCTTTATGAGCCTTTTGATAGATGAACGAAACGAAACTTGTCAAAGAGTCAAGCTGGGGGAGGTTATCATGACACAGTACACCTTTTACATCAATGGAGAATACACCATACATCAGGCAATCATCAGTTATCAGCGGATCAGGGTCACCTACAAAGCATTCCGTGCCAAGGAAGCGACGAAGAGCAAAATAGACCCGTACTATCTCTTTTTTCGTGATGGCATCTGGTATCTACGAGGATACTACCATCCGGACAAGGCCTTGAGAACCTTTGCTTTTGACCGGATATTATCCCTGGACCCTCTCAACGAGTATTTTGTTCCACAACGAGTCTCCCCGGAGGACGAACTCGCCGGTGCCTTCGGGGCATTTGTTGACGAGAAGCCCGTAGATGTTATTCTCAGGTTTGGCGAGTACAGCAAGCCACTTGTTCTGAGAAAGAAATGGCACAGGAGTCAGCAGGTACAGGAACAAAAAGACTGGTGGACCGAGGTGAGGTTCAGGGTTAATGGTCTGCAAGAAATACAGAACTGGATCTACGGGTGGATACCCCATGTTGAAGTTGTTGCCCCCAAAGAGTTGCGGGACACACTCTGCAGGAACCTGGCGGAAGCGATGACACTCCACGGCAAATGACATAACAAAGTAGAGGATTTTTCTTCAGGTGCGAAACGTGTAGCCGATAAAGAAATCAGAAGAGATAACTCTGCTCTTTTGGCTAGAGCCCAAAGGCGTTTCTGTCATTTGCAAAGGCACGACGAACAACGAAGAAAACCTTCGTGTTCGATAAAACTAACGAAACGATAAAGGAGCAACGAAATCATGGCGAGGTATGATCGGTTCTTGTGCGACGAATTCCTAGGCTGGCTGTCAGACAAAAGTAAGCTCAATTTTCTGATCACTGAATTTCAGGCCTATAATGAAGATCACGACCCTTTTGCGCTAGATATGCACATTCGGGAGAAGAATGAATTAAACGTCTATCATGGGGGTACGCGAGTACTGGCCATTCGGAAAGAGGGTGTATACGTACGATTTTCTGCCCACAGGACTTATGGGAAAGACGACCTACCAAGCGGAAAAGACTATAAAAACCTCATGCGCAACTGGGACACATCAAAACAATCTAAGCTTAGGGAGTTGAAAGATTCCTACGGGAAGTATTTGCGCTCAGTCGTCAAATCAACGAATCCGAGGTTTTACCGAAAGGAAGGATACTGGGCAAACAGGCTCTCTATTTATTTTGGACTCAATTGGAAAAAAAACAAGAGGTGGCTGGTATTTGATCGTGAAGCTGTCATTGGATTTGATAATCAATGCCAAAAGGATGCTTTTTATAACCCCAAAAAAGAGGTTTACGGGGCGATAGAATCAGAATTGAGAAGCACTAACCAACAAAGATGGGGTCAGATCAATGGCCAGAAAGAATTTGGTGATGAATTAGATATGTTAGCGATTGGACCCGACAAGGAATTACTCTGTATAGAATTAAAATTCGGTGAGAATGCTAAGGGAATTTATTGGGGACCGTTGCAGGTATCGGTATATAGAGATGCGTTCCGCGACACCAAGGATGATATCACAGCTAGTCTCAAAAAATTGCTGCAGCAGAAAATCGAGTTAGGATTACTCCCGGAAGCAGCGAAGGAGAGGGTTCCCGAAGAAGGATTCGCAAAGGTTGACGCCATATTGGCAATTGCAGAACGGAACCCAAGAAGTTCTAGCTGGAGTAAAATGAAAGAGGTTCAGTCAAAACTCACTGAGAAGGTAGATGTTGCACTAATAGACGGGTCATCGTATAATCCGACAATAACGTACCCCACGACAGTTAAATGATGAGCACCATCAAAGCATGCACTTGACCATCCACCGCGGCACTCATGAAATTGGTGGCTCCTGTGTTGAGATAACGAGTCAAGACAGCAGGATTGTCATAGATATTGGCATGCCCCTCGTTAAAGAAGGCGGTGGCAAATTCGATCTCAAAGAACATAAGGACCTCACAGGCCCGGAACTTGTTCAGACAGGAGTTTTGCCCGACATCAAAGGCCTCTATGAATGGGATACGTCGAACAAACCAATCGACGGATTGCTCATCTCTCATGCCCACATGGATCATTATGGCTTCCTGCCTTACATAAACCAAAACGTCCATTGCTACCTTGGTGAAGGCACCAAGAGACTGATCGATATAACCAGCCTGTTTCTGGCATTTAAGACCGCAATCAACAGGCATACCTTCATAAAAAGTGGAGAACCCCTATGGGTAGGAGCATTCAAGGTAACTCCTTACCTCATGGATCACGCTTCTTTTGATGCTTATGCTTTTCTCGTTGAATCTGACAGCAAAAAGGTACTCTACACGGGGGACTTCAGAGAACACGGCAGGAAGGCAAAGGCATTTCAGTGGTTTTTGCTGAATGCCCCGAAAGATATTGACGTCCTCCTGCTGGAGGGAACCATGGTTGGCAATCGGAAAGAAGCATCCAAGACAGAAGGTGATATCGAACAAGAATTTGTTCATGCAATCAAGGATACCGAGGGAATAGTCCTGGCTCTTCTCTCAGGTCAGAACATCGACAGGATAGTGTCGCTCTACAGGGCTACGGTACGGACAGGGCGAACCTTCGTGGTTGATGTATACACGGCCAATGTCCTTGCAGACTTACATGACTTGGCAAAGATTCCGTATCTATCAAAAGAATTCGACAGGATCAGGGTGTTGTTTCCTTGCCGGCTCTCAAAAAAAATCGCAACAATGGGAAGGAAAGATCTCCTCTACAGATTCAAGACCTCCAAGATCACAAAGAATGAGATCATGGAGAAGCCGGATACAATGGTCATGCTTGTAAGGTCATCCATGATATCTGATCTTGCATCTATGAAAAATATTGATGGCGCTACCGTCATATATTCCATGTGGCAAGGTTACCTCAATGAGTCTTCCATGAAACCTTTTTTGGATTTTACGCAAAAGAAAAATATGCAGCTCGTCTCAGTTCATACGAGCGGGCATGCGTACATAAAAACTTTGCAAAAGGTGGTCAAAACATTACGGCCCAAAACCATAATTCCCATCCATACTTTTTCTCCTGAGCGGTATAGCACCTTGTTTTCGAATGTCGTCCAAACTCTGGACGGTCAGGAGATTTCGGTATGACAGGGGCCAGACAAGAGAGGGGATTTGAGCCCTTTGCCATTGATGCCATGGGCGAGGCGCTGTTAGAACAGCTGACGAATCAGGGATGGGATGTCCGGATCGAAGATGATTGGGCAGGCGATTTCAAAGATTACTGGTGTACCTCCCCTCGCGGACCCATGGGCGCCTTCACATTCCTTGATCTCCTTCTCTTCACTTTAGACAATGACCCGGAGAATGTGGAGATACGGTTTATGTTCTATGCAGACCCGGGCATAGTCGGCCCCAACAAGCGACCTTTTGGCAAAAAGGTGAGGGAAAACAACTTCCGGGTCTTGAGAGATTTTTGCGTCAGCCTCTTGAATGGTGCAAATATCGGGAGTAATGAGCAAGAAACCTTGATAACCCCTTCATCTCGTCGTAAAGTGAAATTTGGTGATGCTTATGTAGCTCCCTCCTACGAGGTACAACTGGTTTACTGGAGGGAACCGGAAAGGAGGTTGAATGCCCGGAAGAGTACCTGATGATCCTGAAAGCACCACAGAAGAGGTGCGGAAAAGATGCGGCTTGCCCGAAAATGCTTGCTGCGGGAATTGTGCTGAAAGAGAAGATTGTATGGGCTTAGGGTGGGATGATGACTGCGATGATGACCCCAGGGACGATGTCTGCGGGAGCTGGGTTTTGAGTCCACCATATGAGGGTAAACTTTACGAAGTCATAGACAACAAAGTGGTAACAACGTATGGGGTAGAGTTTGAAGACGATTAGGAATAGCCTGAAAGAGCCTCTCTATCCCAATCGCTGACCCCTCTTTGATGGTGATCCAAGTGACGCTGCAATCCCGCAGTACAAAAAAAGTTTAAAATTTCTTTGTTAGTATTTCATCACTGACATACAGGTGGCAGTATCGTTGTGTATAATCCATAATAGAGGCGATTCAAGACTGCAGATTCAAGATTCAAGATCGGGGAGGTTATCATGACACAGTATACCTTTTACATCAACGGAGAGTACAGGACAGTCGAGGCAGATACCGAGGAGGATGCCACAAGGGAAGCTGGCATAGAAGAGGGTGATGTGTATGATCTCGTCGAGACTGACAGCTTTGAGAACAAATGTCTGCTCTCAGCCATTACTGACGAAATCCTCTTCGGCTCATAGCTGTTATCCCGGGATATTGCACGCAAATACCTGAACGAAAAGGGGGAAAGTCAATGGATCAACTCATTACAAAGTATTTGGCATCCATTACCCTGGGTGAGGCCCAGGCTTATAAGAACATAACCGTATTCCCGCTCTTTACCAGCACGAACCACGGACCGGAATACCTCACTCTGAAGGAGGCCATGGAGAGCGGAACTTTCACGGTCACAGAAGTAAGTGAAGGGGGAACTGTCCCGGAGCTCAAGGTGATTAACAAAGGCGATAAGGCAGTCCTTCTCCTGGACGGGGAGGAGCTATCAGGGGCAAAGCAAAACAGGGTCCTTAATGCAACTATTCTTATAGCAGCTCATTCTGAAGTCATTATCCCTGTCTCCTGTACTGAGCATGGACGGTGGTCCTATACCTCAGACCACTTTGCAGACTCAGATACCATGATGGCATACAGAATCAAATTGGAGAATGTCCGCAACGTTGCCGTTAACCTCAAACGGGGTATGCGCTACCATGGTGACCAGGGAGCAGTCTGGGATGGTATCGCAGAAATGGCAGATGAAGCCAATGTGCAATCACGCACAGGAGCAATGAAAGATGTTTTTGAAACACGGAAGAACGACCTGGATGCCTTTCTCAAAACAATCCCACCTTACCCCCACCAGAAGGGCATCCTTGTCTTCATGAATGGAAAACCGGCAGGGATGGACATCGTATCATCAGAATCTGCCTGTGCCACCATCCATCCCAAGCTTCTGAAAAGCTATGCCATGGATGCACTCCTGGACAAGAAGCGGGTGAGAAAGGTCAAGCAGACTGACGTGGAACGCTTCCTCCGTGAGATAACTGAATGCCAGGAGCAACGATACAAATCCGTCGGTCTCGGGTGGGATTACCGGTTCGAGGCTCCCCAAAAGGTCGGCTCCGCCCTTGTCTCAGACGATGCTGTCATCCACATGGCCTTCTTTGCAATCGAAGAGGCTGAAAAGGTTGGCCGAATGTCATCACTTTCAAGACGAAGAGGATACCGGGTGAATTGATGGATTATGGCAAATGTGGTCTCTCTGTGCTTGTTGTTTGCGCTCATATGTGTTGTGGTAAAATATCGATGAAGTGATGAAAAAAGAGCAATTCAAAATTGTTTTCTCTTATGACGACTCACGATAAACTGAATTTGCTTGCTGCCGCACATATAAAATTGTATATTTGCAGAAAAAACGTTTCCTGCAAATAGTAGGTTTTCGTATTTGCAGGAAATGGGGAGTAACCAAATGGACATTAAAGACTTCAACGCCGGCTCGTATAAAACTCAGTATGAATATAAGAGCTTTATGCCGAGCCCCATCAATATTGACTGGCAGGTAAGCGACAGTGGAATTATTAACCTCCTTAGTGAGGCCGACATCAAGCTTGGCGAATTGAACGCCTTTTCAGAACTGGTACCGGACATTGGTTTTTTTATTAAGATGCACGTGAGCAAGGAGGCCACCACATCCAGTCGCATAGAGGGCACCCGCACAAACATCGCGGATGCAGTAAAAAAAGCCGAGCATGTCGATCCGGAAAAGAGAGATGACTGGCAGGAAGTGCAGAACTACATAGAGGCAATGAACGATGCCATTGATTCACTTTCGTCTCTTCCTCTTTCAAACCGACTGTTGAGAAATACCCACGCGATCCTGTTACAAGGGGTGAGGGGGAAGCATAAACAACCTGGAGCATTCCGGAAAAGTCAGAATTGGATAGGTGGTGCCACGCTCGCCGACGCAGTATTTATTCCTCCCCACCATAACGACCTGCCGGAATTGATGTCTGATTTTGAAAAATTCCTGCACAACAAAAGCCAGCCAATTCCCCACCTAATCCGCATCGGCATCGCTCATTACCAGTTTGAGACAATTCATCCTTTCTTAGACGGCAACGGGAGAATTGGACGCCTACTCATTACGCTCTATATGGTGAGTGCCAGGCTTCTCGCGAGGCCCACCTTGTATCTGTCTGCATTTTTTGAAAAGAACAGGCTCCTCTATTATGACAACTTGAACAGAGTACGTACCCACAACGAACTTGCTCAATGGCTTAAATTCTTTTTAGAAGGTGTAAGACAGACTGCGCAGAGTTCCATAGAAACCTTCAGGGCTATTATATCGCTCCGGCAAGAGATTGAGCATCGCGCGATCCTTACGCTGGGAAAGAAATCAAAACTAGCCCAGCAGTTCCTTCAGGACCTCTATAGCAAGCCAATTACCGACAGCCAGGAGACTGCGCAGCGGTTGTCCATAAACCCATCGACAGCCCTACGCCTTATTGAGGATTTTATACGACTGGGAATCTTAAAAGAAATAACGGGCTACAAAAGGAACAGAGTATTTGTCTTCGAAAGATACCTGAAGCTTTTTGAATAGCTGATGATATTATGCTGTAACGAAAAGCGTTATCGGAAAAAACAAACGGAAGATAGGGAACAAGTTGGCCCGTCGATTGTCTGTGAATCCTGCGCACTCAAGATCAGTGAAAAGGCTGTTCGCTACTGCTTGGGCAGGAAGCATCAATTCAAAGGCTGAATCCTCTGTTACAAGTGCAGTATGCTGTTTTCTTCATTACCAAAGTCTTAGAGACAGAAAATCCTCGCAACTTTTGAACATGCGAGGACTGAATTACCATTATTAAAGAGTGAACCAGAGAGATTGTTTCTTATCCTACAAAGGAATGATAAATATAAAAAGTAGTGTAAATAAGGTTCAAGAAAAGCATAACTTCTCCGTTATCCGACATTGCAGCCCCAATACCGATTGCATATACAATTTTGGACAACAAAACACCAATGGAGCGAGGGGAGTGTAGTGGTGTTAATCGTTGAGTTTGGAAAATATCCTAAAAATAATACATTCCACTGACATACAGGTGGCAGTCTTGTTGCGTATAATACATTTAGATTGACAAATGAAATTTACCAAAGAGTCAATCTGGGGGAGGTTATCATGACACAGTACACCTTTTATATCAACGGAGAGTACAGGATAGTAGAAGCGGATACCGAGGAGGATGCCACAAGGGAAGCTGGCATAGAGGAGGGTGATGTGTATGATCTTGTGGAGACTGACAGCTTTGAGAACAAATGTCTGCTCTCAGCCATTACCGATGAAATCCTCTTTGGGTCTTAGCTGTTATCCCGGGATATTGCACGCAAATACCTGAACGAAAAGGGGGAAAGTCAATGGATCAACTGATTACAAAGTATTTGGCATCCATTACCCTGGGTGAGGCCCAG
>Ga0208694_1003523_pt1 | contig 14975 bp, 15 predicted proteins | sample AD_UKC078_MetaG_FD_184442 | JGI IMG/M metagenome (GOLD analysis project Ga0208694, IMG submission 184442) | Active sludge microbial communities of municipal wastewater-treating anaerobic digesters from USA - AD_UKC078_MetaG (SPAdes) (version 2) | ecosystem: Engineered > Bioreactor > Anaerobic >...
TGTTCCCGTGATTGCCAACGATACATTTTGAGTAAGCAATACTCCTTGTACATTGATTGTGGCCGTTAATTCTTCGTTAAGATTAGCTGCACCTACATTTACAGTAGCGTTTTTACGAGGTGATGTAATAGTTGGCTCTGTAATTTCACAGCTACAGCCCGATTTATCGTCGCCACCTAAATAATTAGGATTAGCCGTCGACATTAAATGGGCAAAATCAACAGCTTCACCTTTTTTGTTTCCCCAAATATATTCTGCCAAACAAGGATAATCGATAAATGGATTACGGTTTTTTTGAAAGTTATTGACTGCGTCAGCACGATGCATTTCTTTGGGAGATACTGGGTCTTGACGATGCCATTTTAATAAAATTTCAATTTCCCAATCCAAAAACTCAAGATAAGCATCCTTATCTGTTGGGTTACGCATAGAATAGTAAGACCCAACATCCGTATTATCTTTACGCCAAGTCAACTCATCGCCATAACAAGTAGCCATATAAAAATAGGCTCGGGCAAAATCGCCTTTATATTCATCTTTGGGTTCAAATACAAAAAAGGTTTGACCATTGTAAGTTGCTTTTCCTACACGCAACGAACCCGTATTGCTTTTTAAATCTTGTGTAGGAACACCCAATGGATAGTTACTACGACTTGAATTTGCGGTAGAATTTGATGGATTCAAATGGAAACAATCTTTATAAGCATCATTTTCTGCACCACCCCACCATGATTTAGCAAAACTATGTTCAATATTACAACCGCTAACTACAGCACCTGGCGAAGAAAACGCCCTCCAATCATCAGAATACATATCCATACATAATCCAGTTACAGTATCACGATCTGCATAATAAAAACAATACCAACTAGAATTACTGCCAGAGCCATAACTCAACACCGTATGTTTACGAATAATTTGACTCAATGAAGATTTTAAGATAGAATCTGATTTCCCATTGGCTGCTGAGTAATAGGCATCAGGCATCTCAGCCGCTGAAACCAGCAGAACAAAGAACAAAAGAAGCGCTGTTAAATTTACTTTTTTCATGATTAGATTTATAAGGTATTTTAAGGTTGCTTTTGAAAAAGGGACAGCAAAGGTAGTTTTTATTTATTGAATCACAAAAAATTTAACATTAATTGTAACTGACACTAATTGTACGACCTGACTCATCAATTAATCGACAGTTAAACACCTGTTTTTCAACACTCCGAGAAACAATAATTTGCCCTTTAATTATTTTTTTATGACCATTAATATCAGTAATCCACGCACCATAAAATACACCATTATCTATTGATGCAGGTACTAATGAATATGGGGTTGAGGATGAAAAAAGATAAGTCCCTAAAAGCACTCGATCTGTTATGCTCAACGGTACATAATATTCCAATTGCAGTACAGTATCTGAAGCATGAGTTATGGTGTGTCTAAAAACATTCAGTCCAACACCATAGACATCTCCTAAAAAATCGACTTTTACCGAGGTTGGATTTAAGGTTATTGTTTCTGGCAAATTAGCTCCTGTTTTATCGATTACTGGAATTTTTCCCTGAAATGAAAGCACAATATCTTCATCTTTTTCACCAACCAAATGACCTTCTAATCGATAAATTTCATCTATAAAAGTAATCCAAAATGAACCCGACTTTACAAAAATCACTCGCAAACCTTCGCTTGTACGTTGCCCGACAAATGTACCAATAGCATATTGCGTGCCCGATTCTTCATAAATTTGACCAGGAGCAAACGTATATTCAGTACGTTCTGTGGATAAATTATAAGTTCCTTCGGTCAACTTCAAATCCGTCAAAGGTAATTCTATATCTAAATTGACAAATATTCCCTCGCCTGATAAAACACCGTCATTGTCCATGGTGAGCCCTTCACCCAACAAACGCAACACAAAATTGTGGCTTCCAATTTCATACGCATCTCCATAAAACAAGGCTCCTGCACGATCGAACGAAAAACTGTATTCTAACGGATTGACAACAACCTGACAAACAGCTTTTTGATTACCAGCTGAAGCCGTTATCACACACTCACCAGAGTAAACCGCCGTAACTACTCCAGAAGAATTAACTGTTGCTACTGATGGATCAGACGATTTCCAAATAACAGAATTGGCATAAGCAGAAGAGAGTGGCTGAATAATACACTCTAGGTGATATATTTCTCCTGTGTTCATAGTCAATGATGATCGATCAAGAGTAATCGATGTCACAGGATACTCATCGCACGCTGATAACAGAGCCACAATAAGCAAAAAAACGATATTACATTTTTTCTTTATCATCTTTTGTAACACGATGTTTGCGTAACACACTTGCGGGATAACTCGCCAATAAAAAGCCTAAAATCACAACCGTGAAAAAGACTAGAAACACATCACCAAGTTCCAATACAACAGGGTAGTTTTCAACAATAAATCCTTCACCCATTTTGATAATTCCAACATATTGCTGTATTAAACAGAGCGTAATACCAACTGCCAAACCTACAACGGCACCATAGACTGAAATCATCCACCCCTCTAATAAGAACAAAAATTGTACGATTTTAGTATCTGCACCCAGATAAAAAAACAGTGCAATATCTTGTTGTTTATTTATCATAAGCATAGAGAGCGAACCAATAATATTACACGTGGCAATCAACAAGATAAATGCTAAAATTAAAAATGTTATCCATTTCTCAATTTGGAGAATACGATAAAAATCAGCTTGCTGCTCATAGCGATTTTGGACTGTAAATGAGTCGCCTAAAATAGCTTGAATCTTCTCTTCTACTTTTTCTATTTGACTACCTGATTTCACCTTTATCTCTACCGAGGAAACTTCGGAAAATGAATAATCGAATAGTTCCTGCGCTAATTCTATGGGAACAAACACAATTTCATCATCATATTCGGGTTGATTAGCTGCAAAAACACCTGATGCATAAAGATAATGTTGCCTAAAAGCCGTTTCGGGACGAGTCAGATTAACCTTGACATTGCGCTTAGGCACGTATAGTGCTACTGGTGACACAAAATCAACTCCCAAACTCAGCGTATTGGCAACACCAACTCCCACAACTGCCGTACTACCAGCGCCGCCACGTAATGTGAACGAACCATCTATCATAAGTGTTTTGATACCTGTCAATTGAGCATAGTTGTCACTTACACCCTTTACAGTAGCTGGAGTTTGACGCCCATTAAAACCAACCAACACGTTGCCTGAAAAAATTTCTGAAAAGAGTTCCACACCATCTAATATGCGCACTTTTTCCCACCCTTCTGTGTCCAAATCAAAGACACGCCCTTGTTGTGAAGTGATTTTTAAATCGGGATCAAATGAGGTGAAAGAATTCTGCACCATCTCCTCAAAGCCATTGAGTACAGAAAGTACACAAATGAGTGCCATAGAACCAACTGCAACACCACACATCGATACAATCGAGATGATATTGATAGTATTATGCGACTTTTTAGAAAAAAGGTAACGCTGTGCTACAAATAGAGACCACACATACTGGCGTATGCGTGTGTACCACTGCTGTTTTTTTTCTTGATTTTGCATTACACGGCGATTACTCTGAAGCTGCTTCTTTTAATAATTGGTCGATATGCTCCAACTTTTCCATAGATTCATCTAAATGAAAGAAAAGTTCAGGAACAATACGCAATTGGTGGCGCACACGTTTACCTAATTCAAAACGAATAGACTTAGCATCGGTTTCCACTTGAGCCATAACCTCTGCCGATTTTGCAGTAGGAAAAACACTCAAAAACACTCTTCCCTTACTTAAATCACTAGTCACACGCACTTCAGTTACCGTTATTAACACACCTTGCAACTCACGTGCATAAAGCAAAAATAACTCACCTAAGTCTTTTTGTAATAAACGTGCTATCTTTTCTTGTCTTGTTGTTTCCATATTACCATTGTGTAACAAATTGATTGACTGACAGTACGAGCTATTTATTTAGGAGGCGCATACTTTATCAAAAAAATATCCTAACGATTGGGTGCAAAGTTAATTATTTTATTTGTACTTTTGCCCTGTGTATTCAAATTTAGGTTCTCAAAACCTAAAATTTACTTTTTAAAATGACTAATGTAATCGAACACGACGGTATCATTGAACGTATAAAAGGTAATCGCGCATTTGTACGCATCGAACAACATTCTGCTTGCTCCGCCTGCCACGCAAAATCTGCATGTACTGCTTCTGACACTGCCGAGAAAATAATTGAAGCTCTTATTCCCAAAGATACTCACTTCAACGTAGGACAACGTGTGACTATTTTTGGACAGCGTAGTATGGGTTTACGTGCTGTTTTGATAGCTTTTGTTATCCCATTTTGTATAATCTTAGTAACTCTGTTGCTTCTCAAGCTATTTATTTCAGATGAATTGCTTACAGGAACTCTTGCTTTGAGTACATTAATTCCCTATTTTGGACTTATAGCGATTTTCAAGAAAAAACTTGCAGGTAAATTCCAATTTTATATAAAAAACACTAACTAATATAACCAACAATTTTTCATTATAACACCATTTCATCATTATGAATTTAATTGTAATTTCTCTTATCACACTTGGCTTAATTGGCTGTATATCAGCTGTAGTGTTATACCTTGCGAGCCAAAAATTTAAAGTAGAAGAAGATCCACGCATTGACGAAGTTGAATCTGTTTTGCCTGGTGCCAACTGTGGTGGATGTGGGAAACCTGGCTGCCGCAACTTTGCAGTAGCATGCGTAGCAGCTGACTCTTTGGACAACTTGTATTGCCCTGTTGGAGGCTCGTCAATTATGACAAAAGTGGGGGAAATTTTAGGACTTGCTGCGGTAGAAAACGATCCTCTTGTTGCCGTAGTTCGCTGCAATGGAACTTGTGAGCATCGCCCTAAAACTTCGCACTATGATGGTGCTCGCTCATGCCAAATCATGCACAACCTCTATGCTGGCGAAACTGGCTGTATGTATGGTTGTTTAGGTTGTGGCGACTGTGTTGAAGTTTGTACGTTCGATGCTATTCACATGAATCCAGAAACTGGATTACCTGAAGTAGATGAAGAAAAATGTACCTCTTGTGGCGCTTGTGTAAAAGCCTGCCCAAAAAACATCATCGAATTACGTAAAAAAGGACCTAAAGGAAGACGTATTTTTGTAAGTTGTGTAAACAAAGATAAAGGCGGTATAGCTCGTAAAGCGTGTGCTGTTGCTTGTATTGGTTGTAGTAAATGTGAAAAAGAGTGTGCTTTTGATGCGATTACTATCAACAATAATTTAGCTTATATTGATTATGACAAATGCCGTTTATGCCGTAAATGTGTGGTAGTTTGTCCAACCAATGCTATTCATGAAGTTAATTTCCCAGCACGTAAAACAGCTGAAGTAAAACCAACAGAAACGCTTAACGCATAAGATTTAAAAATTATGAGAACATTTAGAATAGGTGGAATTCACCCCGAAGATCAAAAATTATCAGCCAACGTACCCATAGAAGCTGTTGCTTTACCAAAACAAGCCATTGTGCCTATACATCAGCACGTTGGCGCTCCTGCACAACCTGTAGTAGCAAAAGGCGATCGTGTAAAAGTTGGCCAACTTATAGCAGCTGCTAATGGTTTTGTTTCCGCAAACGTACACGCTCCAATTTCGGGCGTCATTACAAAAATAGATACAGCGGTGGATGCTTGGGGATTGCCTATGCCTTCTATTTTTATAGATGCTGACGATGGTGGCGACGAATGGCTTGAAACTATTGATCGTACACCAGATTTGAATCGTATTTGTAAATTAACCGGTGAAGAAATTATCCAAAAAATTCAAGATGCTGGTATTGTTGGTTTAGGTGGTGCTTGTTTCCCAACACATGTAAAACTAACGCCCCCTCCTGGTTCAAAAGCAGAAGTTTTAATTATCAATGCCGTAGAGTGTGAACCTTACCTCACATGCGACCACCAACTTATGTTAGAACATGGCGAAGAGATTTTTATTGGTATTTCATTGATAATGCGTGCATTGAAAGTAGAACGTGCCATTGTAGGTATTGAAAATAACAAAAAAGATGCTATTGAACTCTTTAGAGAATTGGCCAATCGCCATTTTGGTATTGAAATTTGTCCATTAAAATTGTGTTATCCACAGGGTGGCGAAAAACAACTTATCGATGCTACTATCAGACGACAAGTTCCTAGTGGAGCACTTCCCATTGCTGTTGGTGCCATAGTACAAAATGTGGCAACCGTATATGCGGTATACGAAGCTGTTCAAAAAAACAAACCTCTCTTTGAACGAGTTATGACCGTAACCGGCAAAAATGTCACACGCCGTGGTAACTATTTAGTACGCTTCGGCACTACATTAGCTGATGTGATTGAACATGCTGGTGGAATTCCCGAAGATACGGATAAAATTATCGCTGGTGGTCCAATGATGGGACGAGCCGTTATAAATGTGGATATGCCAGCACACAAACGCACATCCGGTATTTTACTTATGCCTGAATCCGAATCGGCTCGTCGTGAGCCTGTAAATTGTATGCGTTGTGGGAAATGTGTGGAAGCCTGCCCTATGGGTTTGGAGCCATTCCTACTTATACAACAAGCTGAAAGACGCTTGTGGGATGATATGGAGCGTAACGACATTATGGATTGTATTGAATGTGGATGTTGCCTATACTCATGTCCAAGTAACCGTCCATTACTCGACTATGTGCGTTTGGGTAAAAACACTGTGGGTGGAATTATTCGCGCACGTTCTGCAAAAAAATAAGCTTAATTCTAAACAGAATACAACATTTTTATAATTATGAAAAAATTAATTATTTCGCCAGCACCTCATGCGCACACCGATAATACTGTTCAAAAAACAATGCTGAATGTACTTATCGCATTGGCACCAGCCTATTTAGTGTCGCTCTATTTTTTCGGTTTAGGCGCACTCATTGTGAGTTTAACAGCGATTGTGTCGTGTGTGCTCTTTGAATATCTTATTCAACGTTTTCTACTGAAAGGTCAAAATTCTGTCGTCGATTTATCGGCGGTTGTAACAGGGTTATTACTTGCTTTTAATTTACCGTCAAACTTACCGCTTTGGATGATCGTAATCGGTTCGTTAGTTGCTATCGGTATTGGAAAAATGAGTTTTGGCGGACTTGGCAACAACCCTTTTAATCCCACACTCGTTGGTCGTGTATTTTTACTTATCTCATTCCCAGTAGAAATGACTGCATGGCCACGTCCAATGAACAGTTGGAATCTATTTTCCTCCTATATTGATGCAGAAACAGCCGCTACGCCATTAGGAATACTCAAAGGAGAAGTTGGCGAATTACCCAATATGATGGATTTACTACTTGGCAACATGGGAGGTTCGTTAGGTGAGGTTTCTGCTATCGCTCTCATTATTGGTGGCATTTATCTTTTAGTGAGAAAGGTTATTACGTGGCATATTCCTGTAAGTGTTTTAGCAACAGTAGCTATTTTTACAGCTATTCTTCATGCTGCCAATCCTGAATTATACGCATCAGCTGACGTTCATTTATTAACTGGCGGTTTAATGTTAGGCGCTATTTTTATGGCTACCGATTATGCTACATCGCCCATGAATAATCGCTCACAACTTGTTTATGGTATTGGAATTGGCATTATTACCGTAATTATCCGCGTGTTCGGCGCTTATCCCGAAGGAGTTTCCTTTGCCATATTGATTATGAATGGCGTCACACCACTTCTCAATTACTATATTAAACCAAAGCGGTTTGGCGAAAAAATTAAAGCTCAAAAAGTAACAAAATAATTATGAAACAGTTAGAATCAAACTTTCTCAATATGGCTTTAGTACTCACGGTAGTTAGCCTAATTGCTGCCGGAGCGCTTGCCTCAATGTTTACGCTAACCGAAGAACCTATTCGTTTAGCCAAAAAACAAAAGCAAGAACAAGCACTCAAAGATGTGCTGCCAGAATACACACGTTTAGAAGAACCTGATACAATCAATGGACTTGCTATTGTACGTGCTTATAATGGTGATGTTTTTGTTGGAGCTGCAATAGAATCATCAGCTAATGGATTTAGCAATGCTATAAAAGTGATGGTTGGTTTTGATCAAAAGGGTAAAATCGTTAATTATTCGGTTTTGGAACAAGCAGAAACACCCGGTTTAGGAACTAAAGTTGTGGATTGGTTTAAAACTGATAAGGGTAAACAAGATATTCGTCAACTCAACCCTTCTGAAGTCAATTTTACAGTAAGCAAAGATGGTGGCGATATTGATGCAATAACCGCTGCAACTATCAGTTCAAGAGCGTTTTTAAAAGCGATAAGTGATGCTTATGCTGCCTATGCACAACAAGAAAACACCGATGGGCAAAGCGGTGCTTCACCACAAGCTACTGCAACTCCAGATTCTGTAATGACTGATTCCGTAACATTTTCATTACAACAAGATACTGCCATTGTAGCAAAAAACGAATAAAAAATTTAAATAAAAAAATAGAGATAAATTATGAATTATCTAAAAACATTTACCAACGGACTTCTTAAAGAGAATCCAACATTTGTACTGTTATTAGGTATGTGCCCTACTTTAGGTACAACCACTTCTGGTATGAACGGATTGGGTATGGGATTAGCAACTGCATTTGTACTTATCTGTTCAAATGTGGCTATATCTATGTTTAGAAATTTAATTCCCGACAAAGTACACATTCCTGCTTACATTGTGATTATCGCAACCTTTGTGACTATTTTACAAATGGTTATGGAAGCTTACATGCCAGATTTATACGCAAGTTTAGGTCTGTTTATTCCTCTGATTGTGGTTAACTGTATTGTACTTGGTCGTGCGGAATCATTTGCTGCTAAGAATAATCCTTTTGCCTCTTTTCTTGACGGAGCTGGCATCGGACTTGGATTTACTTTTGCGTTAACACTACTCGGTTCTGTACGTGAATTTTTAGGGACAGGCAGTCTGTTCAGTTTCAGATTATTCCCCGAAGATTACGGCATGTTGATTTTCGTTTTAGCTCCAGGCGCATTCATCGCTTTAGGTTATCTTATAGCCATTGTGAATAAATTAAAATCCAAACACGCATAACTAGCGCATAAGTTTACATCACACATTAAAAATATACATTATGACTTATATCTTAATTTTCATTTCGGCAGTATTTGTAAACAATATTGTATTGTCGCAGTTTTTGGGGATTTGTCCTTTTTTAGGTGTCTCAAAAAAGATTGATACGGCATTAGGTATGGGTGCTGCGGTAGCATTTGTAATGACAATTTCTACGCTCGTTACGTATCTGATTCAGAAAACTATTTTAGATCCATTTGGCTTAGGTTTCTTGCAAACTATCACTTTTATTTTGGTAATTGCATTTTTAGTGCAATTAGTAGAAATCATAGTGAAGAAAATTTCACCCGCTCTGTATCAAGCGTTAGGCGTATTTTTACCTTTAATTAGTACAAACTGTACCATTTTAGGGGTTGCCATTATGGTAATTCAAAAAGACATGACATTAGTTGAAAGTGTTATTTTTGCAATTTCTACTGCTGTTGGGTTTGGCTTGGCATTAGTGCTTTTTGCTGGTATTCGCGAACAATTAGCATTAGTTAAACTGCCCAAAGGAATGGAGGGAACGCCAACTGCATTAATTGTGGCTGGACTGCTAGCTATGGCATTTATGGGCTTCTCAGGAGTCGTGTAATAAATCACATATTTTCGATACTAAAAAAGGATAATCGTAGAATCGGTTATCCTTTTTTTGTAGAGCATATTAACTTAACTCACAACAATTTTGTATCTTTGTATTCTGATTCATTTGACGTATGATAATTATTTCTGAAAATATAGTTGCGGATATTGACTCATTTCTCCCTAAAAATGAACAAGAACCGATATTTATCCTCACCGATACCAATACCGCAATTTGCTGTCTGCCAGTGCTCCAAAAACATCCACGGTTACAAAATGCGCATGTGATAACCATACCAAGTGGTGACGAAAATAAAAATTTAAATTCACTCTCTGAAATTTGGCATTATCTATCAGATAATGGAGCTACTCGCCACTCATTACTCATCAATCTCGGTGGTGGTATGATTACTGACATGGGCGGATTTGCTGCTGCCACGTTTAAACGCGGGATGAATTTCATCAACATTCCTACCTCCTTACTTGGTGCTATTGATGCTGCAACAGGTGGAAAAACAGGCATCAATTATTTAGGTTTTAAAAATGAAATTGGATCTTTTGCATCTGCAAAAGCAGTAATTGTTAACAGCCAATTTTTGACAACTTTGGATACATCAAATCTTTTGTCGGGGTTTGCTGAAATGGTAAAACATGCACTCATTGCTGATACTGATTTGTTGTACAAAACACTAAATTTCGATTTGGATAACATCGACTACAAAACATTGGTTGAGCTCATAAAAGCTAATCTTGAAATAAAAGCAAAGATTGTAGCCGAAGATCCTCATGAGCTAGGGATGCGTAAGGCTCTGAATTTTGGACACACTTTTGGACACGCCTTTGAGACGTTGTCACATAAAACCAACGAACCTATGCTACACGGATATGCAGTTATGTGGGGCTTGGTTTGTGAACTTTATCTTTCACACATAGAGTTACAGCTACCACAAAAAATAGTAACCGATGTACTCTATTTTGCCAAAGAAAATTATGGGATATTTCCTTTTTCGTGCAAACAATATGACGATCTTTTTGAGTTGATGAAACACGATAAAAAGAATGAAGCACAAGAAATAAATTTCACTTTACTGTCGGATATTGGACAGGTCAAAATAAATAACAAAACAACCAAAAATGCGATATTTGAAACGCTCGATTGGTTGCAATCCATGTAATAACAAAATTATGAAAACAAAAACACTTATCATTGGCGCTTCTAAAAATCCAGAACGCTATGCTTATAAAGCTGCCGAAAAATTATTGGCGCATGGTCATGAAATTGAATTGTTAGGTTTACGTGCTGATACGGTTTTTAATAAAACCATAGATACTGAACCAAAAGCATATAATAACATCGATACTGTAACGTTATATATTGGTGCGCAGCGCCAACCAGACTATTATGAGTACATTATAAGCTTAAACCCACGCCGAGTTATTTTCAATCCGGGAACTGAAAACCCTGAATTTGAAGCCAAACTCTCCGCCAAAGGCATCGTAGCTGACAGAGCATGCACTTTGGTTATATTGAGTACAGGACACTATTAAACTAAATTGTACACCTATGAAAATAGCCTTAATAGGATATGGAAAAATGGGACAAACGATTGAGAAAGTAGCCAAAGCACGTGGACACGAAATCGTTTGTATTATCGATGTCAATAATCGCCCCGATTTTAAATCAGCGGCCTTTGCAAGTGCTGATGTTGCTATTGAATTTACCACACCCACATCGGCTATTGAAAATTACCGTCAAGCTTGGGCAGCAGGTGTACCCGTAGTTTCAGGTACCACGGGATGGAACGCACAACTTCCCGAAATTGAAACCGAAATCAAGAAAAACGGTTATACGCTGTTTTGGTCTTCAAATTTTAGTTTGGGCGTAAATATATTTATGGCTGTCAATAAATACTTGGCTAAACTGATGAACCAATTCCCCGACTACAACGTGGAAATGACCGAGGTACACCACACCCAAAAACTGGATGCACCTTCCGGTACGGCTATTACGCTGGCTGAGGGAATTATCGAGAATTTGGACAGAAAAACGGCTTGGGTAAAGAAAACCGAAACAGCCGAAAACGAAATTGCCATCAAATCTATCCGTGAAGGACAAGTGCCGGGCATCCACACCATTCGTTATGAAAACTCTGTGGATAGCATTGAGATAACGCACGATGCTAAAAGCCGTGAAGGTTTTGCACTTGGAGCCGTGATTGCCGCTGAATTTACAGCTGGCAAAAAAGGATTTCTCAACATGCACGATTTATTGAAATTTTAAACTCACACATAAGATGAAAAATCGTTTTAAAAAACCTGCAAAAAACTGGATTAAATGCGCTATTTGGAGCATTATTTATATACTGTTCATTGCGTGGATTGGAAACTATTGGTGGCTTTTCTTGCTACCTTTCATTGTAGATATATTTGTAACACGATTCATTCCTTGGGATTTTTGGAAAAAAACCAAGAACAAAATACTTTATACTATTTTTAGTTGGGTGGATGCCATTGTTTTTGCTTTAGTTGCCGTTTATTTCATCAATCTATATCTGTTTCAAAATTATCAAATCCCTACATCTTCGTTGGAAAAGAGCCTCTTAGTGGGCGATTTTTTATTTGTCAGTAAAGCCTCTTATGGCCCACGCATTCCTAATACGCCATTTTCATTTCCTTTGGTACAGCACACTTTTCCAGAGATTTTGGGCGGAGGGAAATCATATATCGAAAAGCCACAATGGGAATATCGTCGTCTTAAAGGTTGGGACACCGTAACTAAGGGCGATATTGTCGTATTCAATTTCCCAGCTGGCGATACAGTTGCCACGAAAATTCAAAACCCTGATTATTACACACTTTGCTACTATCTCGGTCGCGATTATGTACACCAACGTAATGATGTTTTTGGAGATGTGGTTTGGCGTCCAGTTGATCGCCGAGAAAATTATGTAAAACGCTGCGTGGCAACACCTGGTGACACGTTACATATACGCAATAATGTCATCTATATCAATGGCGAAAAAGAAGACGAACATGAAGGGCTTCAACTCAACTACTATGTGCAAACTAATGGTTCGATGATTACAGAAAGTATGTTTGAAAAACTCAATGTAAGTAAAGAAGATCGTCGCATAGTAGGTTCATCAAATCCAGACGAGATGACACTATTAATGAGATTGGGTTTTGATACCAACCTGCCAATCTATCGTTTTCCGATGACAGAAGAAGCCAAAAGTAAGCTTGAGACACAACATATAATTACTAAAATTGCCGTTGAACCAGATTTATTTGCAGGGCGCGTTTTTCCCATCAAAGCCAATTATGGCTGGTCGCGCGATAATTTTGGACCGCTTTACATCCCTAAAAAAGGTGCCACAGTCGAACTAACTCTGGAAAACCTACCCATTTACGAACAAATTATTCGTAATTATGAGCGTAACACGCTTGAGGTGAAAGATGATACAATTTACATTAACAGCAAATCCTCTGATAGTTATACCTTTAAAATGGATTATTACTGGATGGTTGGCGATAACCGTCACAACTCGGCTGACTCACGTTATTGGGGTTTTGTTCCCGAAGATCACATTGTTGGTCGCCCCGTATTGGTGTGGTTATCACTTGACAAAGACAAATCACTATTCCAAGGCAAAATTCGTTGGAAACGATTTTTTAAAGATGCCTCCAAGTAAACATTTAAATAAAAAAGCCTCTGCATACAGAGGCTTTTTTATGTGAATAGCTTTTATCTTAACTTAATAACCTAAAATTTTCAACATGGATTTATAACTTTGTTCCTTTGCAAACAACTTGGTTGTGTATTCACCATCTTCATCTCGGTCAATCACAACCATTTTTGGTGCAGGAATCAAACAGTGCTGAATACCGCCATATCCGCCAAGCGACTCTTGATAAGCTCCCATATGAAAAAAACCAACATATTGTTCTTCACCTGTTTGAATTTTAGGCATAAACACTGCGTTCGAGTGCGCTTCAGCATTATAAAAATCTTCACTATCGCAAGTTAAACCACCTAAATGCACACGTTGATATTCTTTGTCCCAATTATTTATAGCGAGCAATACATAGCGTTGATTTATAGCCCATGTGTCAGGAAGAGTTGTCATAAATGAACTATCAATCATATTCCACAACTCGCGGTCATTTTGTTGTTTCTGATTGACAATTGAGTACAACATGGCACCACTTTCACCAACTGTATAAGAACCAAATTCAGTAAAAACATCAGGTTCTGGAACACCGTGATTAGTACAAGTGTTTTTAATTTGAGCTATGATCTCTTCAGCCATATACTCATAGTCATACTCAAAGTCCAAATGCGCCTGAATTGGAAAGCCTCCACCAATATTTAAGGAGTCAAGTTCTGGACAAATTTTCTTTAACTCACAATATAAGTTAACTGCTTTAGTCAACTCATTCCAATAATATGCTGTGTCGCGAATACCTGTATTGATAAAAAAGTGAAGCATCTTCAGTCCCACATGTGGATTGTTCTGAATCTTTTCTTGATAGTATGGAATAATATCGTTGTAACGAATACCTAAACGAGATGTATAGAAATCAAATTTAGGTTCCTCTTCGGATGCAATACGAATACCTACATTAAATTTAAAATCTTCACTTGGCTCAAACAGATCCAATTCAAACTTGTTATCTAAGATAGGAATCACATTTGTAAACCCTAAACGCATTAAATTTTGGATATTTTCAACATATTGAGGCCGTTTAAATCCATTACACACTATAAAAGTATCGGGTTTTAACTGACCCGCTTCATACAATGATTCTAAAATGTTGATATCAAAAGCCGACGACGTTTCGATATTTACACCATTCTTAAGCACCTCTTCCATAATAAAGGAAAAATGCGAACTTTTTGTGCAGTAACAATATTGATACTCACCATTATAATCCACTTTTGCCATTGCCACATTAAACATGCGTCGAGCCCGCTGAATATTCTGTCCAATTTTAGGTAAATAACTCAATCTCAACGGTGTACCATATTGTTTAATGATATCCATTAAAGGAATGCCAAACCAATTCAAATCACCATCATTTATTGTAAATTCCTCACTAGAAAGGTCGAACGCCTGTTCAATAAGATCAATATATTTATTTTTCATAATAAAAAGAATTTAAAAATCCAACTCAATTAGATTACACAAATTAAACCAATCCAACTTAATTAGATTTGCAATAAAAAACAGATTCAACTCAAATTATGCCACAAAAGTACATAAAAATATTTGGATT
>Ga0208694_1003536_pt1 | contig 14953 bp, 12 predicted proteins | sample AD_UKC078_MetaG_FD_184442 | JGI IMG/M metagenome (GOLD analysis project Ga0208694, IMG submission 184442) | Active sludge microbial communities of municipal wastewater-treating anaerobic digesters from USA - AD_UKC078_MetaG (SPAdes) (version 2) | ecosystem: Engineered > Bioreactor > Anaerobic >...
CAGGTGCAGCTGCTATCTTTGGTGCAACTGGTGGTGTTATTGAGGCAGCATGCCGTACAGCTTATGAAGTATATACAGGAAAAAAACTTGAAAAAGTTGATTTTGAACAACTTCGTGGCCTTGAAGGAATCCGTTCTGCATCAATTGATTTTAACGGCTTCAAAGTTAATATAGGTATTGCTCACGGTTTAGGTAACGCAAGGAAACTGTTAGAAGAAATCCGCGCAGGAAAATCAGAGTTTCACGCAATTGAAATTATGGCATGTCCTGGTGGATGTGTAGGCGGTGGTGGTCAGCCATTACATCATGGTGATTCTGAAATACTTACAAAACGTGCAGCAGCTCTTTATCGTGAAGACGCTAACAAACCAATCCGTAAGTCACATGAGAACCCAATGATTATTGAACTTTATGAAAAGTTCTTAGGTAAACCAATGAGCGACAAAGCGCACCATTTATTGCATACGCACTATCAGGATAAATCTCCTAAGATTAAAACAAAAAAATAATTTAAAAGAATCCGATTTAATAAATAACGATATGGCTGAATTAAAAGTTGCGTTAAAACACGCAGAAGTTGAACAATTAATAGATGTATGTCGCGAGTTTAACAACAACCCCGGCGAATTGATCAACGTGCTTCATCGTGCACAAGGAATTTTCGGTTACCTGCCGGCAGAAGTTCAGGAAATAATTGCTCGCGAACTGAATATACCTGTTGCAAAAGTTTACGGAGTTGTTACGTTTTACTCGTACTTTACAATGATACCTCGCGGTAAAAACCCAATCTCAATTTGTACAGGAACAGCATGTTATGTACGAGGTGCAGAAAAGGTTTTAGCCGAGTTCAAACGAATACTTAAACTTGATGTAGGCGAAACATCAGCAGATGGTGAATTTTCACTCAACTGCCTTCGTTGCGTAGGCGCATGTGGTCTCTCTCCTGTTGTAGTTGTGGGCGATAAAACCTATGGACGTGTTTCTCCCGACCAAGTAAAAGAGATCTTGAAAGAGTACGGATACGAAGCAAAATAAGTTTTGTAACTGCCTATAAATAAATGTTATAGGTTTTTGATAGAAAATCCACTAATTGTTAAGTTAGTGGATTTTTTGCAATTAGGGATGTGCGGTTACGAATGAATGGAACACAGAACACACAGATTAAACAGATTTACACGGATAAAAATCTGTGAAAAATCCGTCGCATCTGTGTCATCTGTGTTCCAATCTTAATTCGTAATTGATTTCTTACGCTTTTTTCACAAACTCGGATTTCAAAGCCATAGCGCCAAATCCATCAATTTTGCAATCTATATTGTGGTCGCCATCGGTTAGGCGAATGTTTTTTACTTTAGTGCCTGCTTTTATTGGACGTGGCATTCCTTTTACAGGTAAGTCTTTGATTACTACTACCGAATCGCCGTCTTGAAGCTCATTGCCATTGGCATCAAACACTTTGCTTGCTTGCTCTTGCGCGGCTTTATATTCTATCGGATCCCACTCGAAAAAACATTGTGTATACGCCCAAAGTGCACCGCTTTCGTAGGTATATTCTGACTTACATTTAGGGCAAATGACTGTTTTACTCATAATATTTTGAAAATCTGTGTGTTAATAAATTGGTTGTAAAGATAAGGATTATTTGGATACCCATATGTCTTTATGTAAATTTGAAGTACAACTTCAAATTTACATAAAAGGGACAAATTATTAATTTATTAAGTCCCTTACACAACATCAACAGGTTCTTCCCTATTTTCTGCCGAAACAGCCACCTGTGCATTTTTTATCATAAAATGCAATCGGTTGTAAATGTTGGCTTCGCTCATTCCGCTGTCGAAATCTAAAAACAGTAGGTTCATGTCGGGGAAGAGTTCTTTTGTTCTTTTCTCTATTCCTTTGGAAATTACGTGATTAGCTATACAGCCGAACGGTTGCAAACTGATTACGTTGTTTATTCCATGGTGTGCGAATTCTGAAAATTCGGCAGGAATGCTCCACCCTTCGCCAAATTGAGCGTTGGTACTTATTATTTTTGAGGCATGTTTTGCATCTTCGTGAACGTTGGAAATTGGGAAATAGAACGGATAATGGGAAATTTTAGATTCCATTTTACGAATGATTTTATAGACCCAATTTTCGGCAAAGTTCATTACAAATTTCGGCAGGGTACGTTCTTTAATGTATCCTTGAATTCTGGCTTCACTATTGGCGAAAGCAACAATGAAAAACTTAGTTAATGGCGGTAAAATAGCCTCTACTCCTTGCTCGACAAGCCAGTTAACAACTTGTTTATGACCAAAATCGTTGTATTTTACGTAAATCTCGCCTACTACACCTATTCTCGGTATCTCTTTTAAGTTGTTAATACTCAGGAACTCATCGGCTGCCTGCTCTACCAAATTAAAGAAATGATTGGCATCATTACTTCTAAGAGCCTCTGCTCCTAATTCTAAATACTTTTCTTTCAGTCGTTTAGCTCCGCCCATTTCGGTTTCTCGGGGTGCTGTGGAATAATAAAACTGAGATAAACAGTCTGCATAAACCAATGCATGTAAAATTGCTTTTACGCATTTTCTCCACTTAATTTCAAAGCCAGGCTGATAGTTCAATCCTGCTGTGGTTGAGATAGTTACCACAGGAATATCTTCAAATCCTGCGGCTATCATAGCTTTTTTTATCAAAGCTACATAGTTTGTAGCTCGGCACTGTCCGCCAGTTTGAGTAATCCCTAATGCAACTTCATTTCTGTCGTATTTACCACTCTCTAAGGCTTTCATTAAGTCTCCTACAACTAAAGTTGCTGGATAGCAAATCTCATTGTTGGAGTATCTTAACCCGTATTCAACTGATTTTAAGTCGCTTGGTGGCAGGTTTTCCATTTTATAACCAATTAACTCAAAAGCAGCTGGAAGAAATGGAGAATAAAAATCTCCAAACCACGGTCCGAGAATCGTTCTTCTCCTATCCTCTTTTTCGAAAGGTGGCGTATGTACGGCTATATCTTTTTCGTAAACTTTGTCCTCTTGTTTAAATTTCAAGCTCTCGATAAGCGAACGAATTCTTAAACGAGTAGAACCGATATTATTAATGTCATCTACTTTTATTATAGTTGCGTTTTTGCCTTTGCGGTGTAAGATGTCATTGACTTCATCGAGAATAAAGGCATCGGGACCGCAACCGAATGAGGTTATTTGAACATAATGTACATTTTGTGGTGCTCTGTTTGCCGTCCACAACGCAGATTTGAAAATTCGGTTGGTGTAAGCCCACTGCATGATGCTTTGCACATCTTCAGGGTCGGCTTGAAGATGACGTACAACGTCTTCAGTGATTACGTCTGCTCCAAAATCTGCTACTAAATCGGAAATCTTGTGCTGTATCAATGGGTCGATATGGTACGGTCGCCCCGCAAGCAGTATAACTAAACGATTTTCAGCAACAGCCTTGTCTAAAATCTCGTTTGAACGTCTGTTTAGTTGCTCCTCATAGGTTTGTTGAGCAATTAAGGCGTTCTTGAATGCTTTATTGATTTTTCTTGTATCTATTTCAGGTATAAGGGTTTTGATATACTCTACGCACGATTTACGCATCAATTTTTTATCGGCAAATGTAAATGTGGGCGAGTCAACAGGAATCCCAAATTTTTCCTGCGGATTGATAGCACTTTTAATAACATCTGAGTAGCCTGTAACAATCGGACAGTTGTAGCTGTTATTGGTCTTTTCGTCCTCTTTGTTTTCAAAAACCACGTAAGGTATAAAAATTCTGTCAACCTTTTGGTCAACCAAGTTGTAAATATGCCCGTGTACGAGTTTTGCGGGAAAACAGATATTATCAGCCATTACCGTGCCAATGCCGGTTTCGTACATTGCCATAGTGGATTTATCGGAAAGAACGATTCTGATTCCGCACTCGGTCAGCAAGGAGTGCCAAAAGGGATAGTTTTCGTACATCCCCAATGTGCGAGGAACTCCAAGAGTGATTTTCCCATCTTCCAAAACAGTGCGATTGAACAGCAAATCGTATTTTTCGGTGTGCTGATTTGTTCCCTTTACAGTGGCTTCACCTGAATTGTTGAATATTTTTTCGCATTTGTTACCAGAGTAAAATTTATTGTCGTTATCGAATTTGAATTGGGTAACTGTGCAATTATTCTCGCATCCTTTGCAAACTGTTTTTCTTTCGGAATACTCTTTCAGCTCAGAAATGGTTGCCAATTTTACCGTAGTTGTTTGACCCATTTCAAACTTTTTACTTGCGTACTTGGCTGCACCATAAGCTCCCATCAGTTCGGGATAATCGGTAACCATAACCTCTTTACCTAATTCTAACTCCAATGCACGAATTACGGACAAATTTCTAAACGTGCCACCTTGCACCATTATATGGTTACCTAACTCCTTGATGTCTTTGAGTTTCAACACTTTATTCAGACAGTTCTTTACGATAGAGTAACCTAATCCTGCTGAAATATCTGCTACGGAGGCTCCTTCGCGTTGTGATTGCTTCACTTTGGAGTTCATAAAGACAGTGCAACGTGTACCTAAATCGCATGGATGCTTGGATTGCAGAGCTATTTTTGAAAAATCGGGGACTGAATAGTTAAGCGAATTGGCGAAAGTTTCAATAAATGAGCCACAGCCCGAAGAGCAGGCTTCGTTGATTTCCAAGCGTTTAATAACTCCATTTTCGATGAAAGTGGCTTTCATATCTTGCCCGCCGATATCCAAAATGAAAGAGACATCTTTGTTAAAATGATGGGCACTCATATAGTGAGCAATCGTTTCGACCATGCCCGAATCGAGATGGAACGCTTTTTTGACTAAATCTTCGCCATAGCCGGTCACACAGCTACCGAGTACATTCATCTCTATTCCAGCATCTTGCGTTTGTTGGTAGAGTTTTTGCAATCCAACAGCTACGGCTTGTAGCGAAAGTCCTTTGTTTTTTGTGTAATAGTCATAAAAAACGTTGCCGTTTTCGTCAGTTGCGATGATTTTCGTTGTAGTGGAACCGCTGTCGACACCGATAAAACAGTTTGGGTTTTTAATATCTTTAATATCAATTTTAGGTAATTGGTATTTCTCCTTGGATTTTAGCCATTCGGTGTACTCATCAATATCTTTGAAAAGGGGTTTTAATTGAGAGTAAGCATATTTGAAAGCTCTTTTTATCTCCTTGTTGAATATCGAAATATATTCGGAGAGTGGTTTGCTCTCTTGCTGGTCGCTTGCAACGATAGCTGCGCCCCAAGCCGGAATTACTTCCGAGTTTTCTGAAATCACGACTTCCGAGCTATCCATTTTCATCTCTTCAATAAATGCTTTTCGCAGTGATGGGATAAATGTAAATGGACCTCCGCAAAGGAAAACCTTAGCCTCTGGCTCATATCCTCTTGCTAATGAGGTTATTACCTGCATGCTTACTGCTCTAAAAACAGAGGCTGCAATATCGGCTTTACTAACGTTTCTGGCGAGTAGATTCTGTACATCTGTTTTGGAAAAAACGCCACAGCGAGAGGCTATCGGATAGATTGTTTCGGATTGCTCTGCCAATGAATTAAACTCATCAATATCGACATTGAGCAATGTTGTCATTTGGTCGATAAATGAGCCTGTTCCACCTGCGCAGCTTCCGTTCATTCGCATATCGGGAGTTTTACCGGGCTTAAAGAAAATCATTTTGGAGTCTTCGCCACCTATATCCACAAATGTCTTTATATCAGGAAATTGGCGCATAATAACCTCGCACGAGGCAACAACTTCTTGTGCAAAGGGAACATTATAACGCTCGGCTACTCCCATTCCTGCTGAGCCTGTTATACAAAGCTTAATCGGGCAATCGCCAATTTTATCTAAAATATCAGATAAAATCTCTTTCAAATTTCCCAGAACATCGGCGTAATGTCGGCGGTAATCCTTGTATATAATTTGATTTTGTGAATTGGTTACTACTATCTTAATAGTCGTAGAACCGGCATCTAATCCTATATTGATTGGCAGGTTTTTGGGATTATGTTTTGAATAATTGTTTGATAAATTCATAAGTTTTGTCGTGTGTAATTGACTCATTTGGTTCTACTTAACGGTCTCAACACGAATATTTTGTTTTAACAACAAAATTACTGTTTTTATTTGAAGCAACAAAACAAAAAATGAGGCTGTCTCTTACATAAGATAGCCTTAAAGAAAGATTTTTAAATAAATCAATAGTATATAAAAAGTTGAAAGTTGAAATGTAATTTTTTATTTCATTAACTCCTAATACTTCTTACTACCGTTAATGTGCATACAAAATTATCAGAGTATTGGGAACAAAAACGTTTTGTTATTTGTTTACCGCAAATGACAAAATATCAGACTATGAAAAAAAGAAAAGCAACTCAAGTTGTCAGAGGACAGCGTGCAATGGACGGTGCTGGTGTAAAGCTAACTAGAGTATTAGGAACTGCTACAATAGACGCTTTTGACCCATTTCTAATGTTAGATGGATTTGATTCAACAAACCCAGATGATTATATCAAAGGTTTTCCGTGGCACCCACACAGAGGAATTGAAACGGTAACTTATTTAGTAAGTGGCGAGATGGAACATGGTGACAGCTTGGGTAATCGCGGAGTTATATCCGACTTAGGCTGCCAGTGGATGACAGCAGGATCGGGCATTATTCATCAAGAGATGCCAATTGCATCACCAAGAATGTTAGGTTGCCAGTTGTGGGTCAACTTGCCTGCTAAGGATAAAATGGTTGAGCCTTCGTATGGTGACATTATCGCCAAAGATGTTCCTTTGGTTAGGGAAGCAGGCGCCGAAGTACGCGTTGTAGCTGATAGTTATAAGGGAACAAAAGGCGCCTTCGATGGCAAATACGTGAAGGTTAAATATCTTGATGTAAAACTAGAGCCTTTTACAGAATGGTTGTATGATGAAACTCCAAACGATGAGACCCTATTTATTTATTTGATTGACGGAACACTTGCCCCCGACATTGCTAAAGAGAAGTTCGAGAGTAAAGGTTGTGCTATCCTATTTGAATCTGCTGAAAAAAACTCATTGAGTAACGATATTATTCATATAAAGGCTGGCGATTTAGGAGCCCGATTTGTACTGTTAGCCGCAAAACCATTACGTGAACCAGTTGCTTGGGGCGGTCCAATTGTGATGAACACTCAAGAGGAGCTAAACAAAGCTTTTGAAGAGCTGAGAAACGACAACTTTATTAAACATAAGTAGTAAAAAACAAATAACATAAAAACAACAACGATATGAACAGATTACGAAAAAACATAATTATTGCTGGATATAGCTTTATTTTAATGGCTGTAGCGACAGGTTTTGCATTCGGACAACATAAGTTGCCAGAGCTACCATATAAATATGATGCACTCGAACCGCATATAGACAGTACAACTATGCGTATTCACCACACTGCACACCATCAGGCTTACGTGAATAACTTGAATAAGGCTTTGGAAAAACACCCACAGTATCAAAGCTGGACATTAGGTGATTTACTTATGAAACTTAACTCATTACCTGAGGATATTCAAACAGCCGTGCATAACAATGGTGGCGGACATTACAACCACACGTTTTTCTGGGACATATTGGCGCCGGCAGGAAGCTCTACGATATCATCTGCATTAGAAAATGCAATAGTAAAATATTTTGGTAGTGTGGATAAGTTCAAAGAAGATTTTGAAAAGGCAGCCCTCGGACGTTTTGGCTCTGGATGGGTTTGGTTGCTCAAAAAGGAAGATGGAACTCTTTATATTGAATCTACACCCAATCAAGATAATATACTAATGCCATACACCAAGATAGAAGGAAAGCCAATACTTGCTCTTGATGTATGGGAACATGCTTACTATCTTAAATATCAATCCAAACGGGGTGGATATGTGAAAGCTTTTTGGAATGTAGTCAACTGGAGTAAAGTTGCCGAATTGGGAGGATATTAATTCTTACCCTACATCTTAAACATAAAGGCAACTAATGCATGCTGGCGTAGAAATCAAAATATGTTTTTAAGGGAATTGTGTTATTTCTTACGTGGTTTTGTCAAATCTTTCATTTGATAAACCAAATAAGAATCTTAGAAACCCATGAATAAATGCAATGGGTAAACACAATGTTCCTACTACAAGCATTACTAATTCGTAGAACAATGAACTGTTTTTGTATGGCTTTCCTAGAAGTCTGGAAATAAATGCGCTAAATGGAATTCCGTACATGTTCCCCGCTATCATAACTTGACACGCCGAAAGAATAATGCGTGCTTCTTTTTTACCATATTCAGCAACAATAGAATCATAAGTATTTTGTTTAGGGAATCCGCGTGAATCGGCAAAGTGTTGGGCAAACATTATTGCTTTTGCTTCTTCAGGCTTAATAAACTTACCATCTCCTCTCAAAAAACTAACTATCTCTTCATTACTCATACCTTGTTGCAGAGCTATTTTTGTATGCTGATAAGAACATGCGGCACAGCCATTTACTTCTGTTACAGCTAATTGCAAACGCTCTACAAAATGATTATCAATTAATTTACTTTTTCTATTTCCAATGAGTTTTGAGATTGCTCTTGGAACGAAAACAAAAGAGCGATAGAGTTCCCACAAAGTATATTTTCGTTTAAATTTCTCTACTTTGATTACTAAATCAGATAAACTTGCTTTTTGGGTCATGTGAGACTGTTTTTACTTATTCACTTAAGCATATTATTCTTTCTATTCCGCCAAAAAACGTGCCGAAAAAATAATCACATCTTGCATAAAGTGTATAAGCCAAGCCCAGAAGATACCCTTGGTTTCGAGAATTGATTTTGCTAAAAACCATCCCAAAAATCCGGCTGCTAATACTCCAGGAATACCTCCCGGATTTCCCCAATAATGAACTGTGCCAAATATCAGAGCCGAAATTAGCGGAATTGCTTTATCGCTCACTTTGCCTTTGAGCGCCACCACTACACTTATTCTTGTAACACTCTCTTCAGCAAAAGAATTGATCAACGAGAAAATAAGACTAAACAAAAGAATAGGCAATATATTGCTATAATCAATCTCTTTTCCATTTAACAACTGAAAATAAATAATTATTGCCGTAACTACAGAGATAGTGATTCCAATACTCAACCCAAAATATAACCAAGTTTGATTGCCTTTCGGTTTTATTCCTATCCAAGGTGCGGGAGTTATCTCAGCTGATATATTCCCTTTTCTAAAAAAGGTTCGGAATTCTGTCCTTTTTACTCCCCATAAAATAAGCAATAAAAGAACAGCAATTAATAGGGTAACTCCCTGATACACTATTTGATGGTTGGTTAATGGCGACAGATTTTCAAAAACAGTAATTCCTGCTGTCCATTTACCTATAAATAGAAATGAAGCTGTCAAGCCCACTATCAATAAAAGCAGTAAAATATCTTTTAATTTAAGCATAATTGTGTGTTTTTTAATGATTATTTGTTCGTTTTAATGGTCTTAAGGTTTCAATAACATTAACGAAATACTAAACCAATTGTTTTTCAAACCTTCATTTGCATAAGTCTCTTTACCGATACCTGTTAGCCCTATATTATATTTTAGATAAAGCTGGAAGAAATCACTTACTTTATAATGTACTCCAATTGGAACGGAAGACTCTATCCGTTGGAATGTGTTGTTGGGTTTATTTGAAAACAGTAAAAAGTTTGTACTATATCCAGCCGAAACACCAAATTTGTTGTTTGTCGTATTGAGTTTTAACATAAGCGGTAAATCAACATAATGCGACCAAATATTGGAGTACTTATCTTTGCTTCTCTCACCTTTTTGACTATAAACTATTTCAGCGGAAAAAGAGACAGGTTTCAAAAGCCTAAATTCTTTATATAAAGTCAGTGTAGGTCCAATTCTAAAATCCCCGCTATTATTGGCAATAGTAGAATAGGTTGCCCCTACTCCTATTCCAGATACTGTTTCAAACAGTTTGTTTCTTTTATTGCTTCTTGCTCTCTGAACTAATTTTGTTGCTACGGTAAACGAAGTTGATGGGTAGGCGATTTGATTTACAGTTCCGGACACATAAATATCCTCTTTTGGGTCGTAGTATGCCAATGCACCAGATAAGCCTGAGTGCCCGATCATGGTCGGTGTACTAAATATTTTCGGTAATTTGTACAAGTGAATTCCGACACCGGAGCGTAAGGGAGAAAAGATTTTGTTCCATTCCTGCAACTCGGCAATATATTCTTTTGGAAACAACTTTCCTGTAAAAAATGCCTCAATAAAAGTCAGCATCTCTCCCGATGTAGAAACTATACCACCGTCAGCGCCGAAAGATGTCATAGCTTTGGGTATATGCAGCTCATTTTTTTTGTAATACATGTTTATCGGTTTAGTGTCGGCAGTGTCGGCATACATGTAAGTTTTGGTTAAATTCAGCGGTTTGAAAATTCGCACTTCGCAATTTTCTGCAAATGATTTGCTGGTAATGTTTTCAATGATTTTACCGAGCAACTGAAAGTTGGCATCAGAATAGTGTGCTTTGCCCGGCGTGTTGGGTGCAAACAGCGGTTCCATCTCTTTGGTGCGTGCAATTGCCTGCTCGAAACTCCAAAATTGGTCAATTCCGCTTACAACTTCATCTTCCAAGCTCATTCCGCTTGGTCCTTTATTCTGATAATAATCGGCAAGTCCCGATGTATGCGCCAATAGGTTTTTGATAGTCAGCTCGTTTGAATAGTCTTTGCCTTTGTAAACATGCAAACCATCCATGATGTTGGCATCGAGATAATTGGAGATTTTATCGTCAAGCGACAATTTTTTCTCGGAATCGAGTTGCAAAATAATGGTTGTAACAAACAATTTGGTAGTACTTGCTATGAAATATTGTTGGTCTTCTGCAATATTTCCTGCCGAACCTCTCCACACTTCATCTTTGTGCTTTACGGTAAACGATGTGCCGTAAATTTTCTCATTATCAACTGTCTCGTCTAAAATCTTTTGTAAATCCTTTGATTTATAAGATAACGATTTTTTGTTTTGCGCGTTTAACATCACATTTTGCAAAAACAAAAATAATATGAGTAATAGAGTTAATCTCTTCATACGATTTATTTTTAAGTTAATATTTAAGTCTTTGCAAAATTAAATCGCATTGTTATCAAAAAACTTAACGTATGATAAGAAATGAGTTTAGAAAATCTTTTTTCTAATTCTACTTAAACTTTCAGGTGTAATTCCTAAATAAGAGGCAATGTATTTATTTGGTGTTCGTTGTAGTATATATGGCTGTTTATCAAGCATTTCACTATATCGTTGCTCGGCTGTTTTAGTTAAAATTTCAATTTGTTGTGCCTGCTTGTGAATGAATAGAGCTTCGGCTGCGGTTTGGCAAATAATTCTGCCGTATTCGGTTTGTGCGAGTTCTAAAAAGTTTTTACGGCTGATTCTGAATAGTCTGCATTTTTCGAAGCAAACCACTTCAAGATCTGTGGGTTGATTGGTAAGGAATGACATATAATCAACAAAAAAGTCGGCTTCATAACAGAGGTCAATACATATATAATTGTTATTTGAGTACAACAAAATACCACCGGAACCTTCGAGAATAAAATAAAAATCACAGGCTCGTTCGTTGTATTTTTTTACGATTTCGTTTTTTTGTTTTTCTACAATTTCTCCATGTTGTACAAAGTTTTCCCAAACCTCTATTGGCGCTTGAAAAAATTGGTCGAAAATGGCTTTAATTTCTTTTGCTATGTCGTTCATATTATTTATAGTGTAATTGTCAGTTATACTGTGTGGATAACAATACTTTTATGGAACTTGTTAAATCTTTCAAAATATTCTGTACTTTCAATTAACAGGCTGATATTGGTAAAATGATAGCTGTTTAGTTTGCATTGCCGGGCTCATTACTCATAGCCAGCACTATAGGTATTTTTTGCTATCTGTTTATTATTTCTGCTCCATTCACTCCAAGAACCAACATACAGTTTTGGTATTCCCATTCCTGCATAATCTAATGCCAACAAAGTGTGACATGCAGTTACTCCTGAGCCACAATGTACTATAATATTTTCAGATCTAATTTCTCCAAGCCTTTTTTTATACTTTTCCCTTAATTTGTCTGGTTCTAAGAATAATCCGATATCGTCTGTGTTTTCTGTAAATGGGATATTGATTGCCCTGGGATATTGTCCTGCAATCAGATCAATTGGTTCAGTTATTCCTTTATACCGCTCTTCACTCCTTACGTCAATTACTAAATAATTCAGATTTTGTGATACATTTTCAACCTCGTTAATTTCTACTGTGGGCAAAATCCATTTATCAACTTGATATGGCTCAGAAACTCCCTTAATAATTTCAATTTCTGAACTCAATGGGAAATGAATTTTTTTGGCTTGATTTATCCCTCCATTTAATATTTGAACCTTTTCGTGTCCAACCGATTTTAGCATCCACCAAAATCTTGCGGCTCCATTTGAACCATCAGTATCATCATAAATAACTATATGCTTCTCTTTTGCAACTCCCATATCGGTTAGGGTTTTAGAAAATGTTTCTATTTTAGGTAATGGATGACGTCCGCCGTTCGCGAAGTTGCTTTTAATATCAGCCAGTTGAGAACTTATGTCGACAAAAAATGCACCCTCTAAATGTTCCGCCTCATAATTAGCTTTAGCTTTACTACTTAGGCTAACAGAGAAAATCATCACATCTTGGTTCTTGTAGATTTTCAATAATTCTTCAACTTCTATAATTGGCGTTATTCTCATTTTCTGATCTCAAAACTTGTATTATTCTAATTTCTATAAACTATGAAGCCTGTAACATTTATACGCCACTTTTGTTTGATGCTACAATAAAAAAAGGTATAGCTTTTTGCAAGATGCTATATTATACTAATAGAGTTGTGCAAATTATTTTTTGTGTTCGGGGTCTAATTAAAATATAATTATTGCCTCTTTCTTTTAGAGTTTCTTTGTTGCTTATTCCGTTTAATGCAGAAACAATAAAATATCAGATATTTACTTTTCAAAGTTTCGGATAGTAGTGAAACCATTTACTCTCTCTTTAATATACTTTTCAAGTATATAATTGAATTCCAAAGGATTATCATAATTGGCATTATGCGAAGCGTTTTTTATTACTTTCAATTTTGCATTTACCGTGTTTGCCCAATGTTGATTATATTTTGCAACTAACCCAACTTTATCGGATTCTCCGTAAGTTAACAAAATGGGAAAATGAAACTGAACACAATTTTTAGCTCTCAAAAACTCTTGATAAACCGAATTGGTAGCATTAAGCATATTCTTTTTTCCTAAACGCACTAATGTTTGGCGCATATTTTTTTGTGTTTCGGAAGTCACAGCAACCTTTTTTGAACAGGCTTTGCAAAAAAGTGAATAAGGATATAAGCCTGCAATAGTCGCAAAGTGTTTTATCCAAAAGAGTTCTGATTTTTTATAGTATTTCAAGCCCAATGGTGTGGTTCCGATACCAACAAAACCATGCACTTTATCGGGATATTTGTTTATAAATGCCTGTGAAATATATCCTCCCCCTGACTGTCCAACAAAAATAAGCTTGCTTGCACACTTCTTTTCAATTATCTGGTTTAGGTCAAAAGCGACATTGTCGAATGTAAAATTTTGGTAAGGGATTGACTTCCCGTGCAATGGAATATCCCATAGCAAAATTTGATATTTAGATGCAAAAAAATCAATCTGTTTCTCAAACAATGAATGGTCTGCTGTTAGTCCGTGGCAAAAAACAATACACACATCTGAATCTTTAGGCTTTTTATTGAGCCAATAGTAAATATCGCCATTTTCTGTTTTTATTGATTTTTCTTTTAGCATATTTATCAGTTTATCACGCTAAAATATAACTACTGAACTGTACAACCCGAAAATATTAGAGTACCTTGCAAAACGAGCTTACTATCGCTCTTATCATCTGAAACAACTACATTTACACGCTTATCACTATAACCCCCAAAAACAGAATCTATATCTGATTTAACACTCCAGTTTTCTGGAATATAAATCGTTACTCCTCCAAACACTGCATCTATGTTGAGATATGCCGTTGTCTCTGGCAAGGTGGTTTTCCGTAAATCAAGCACTACGCCACCAAAAACTGCATCAATTTTTCCTCCTTTAAATATAGGTTCAAGAAAAACACTCTCAGAGCCACCGAAAATAACATCTTTTACTATCCAACCGTCTGTATTACTTTGCTTGTTGACGGTATCATTTCTAAAGGGAACTTTTTTCTTTCTATTTACGGCAACTGTAATAATAATCAGTAAACCGATAACTATCAGTAAAAGAGGCCAATAATTAGATGTAAATTCTTTACCTGCTTCGCCTAATATCCCCGGATAGACAGTCTCCAAGCGTGGCAAAAGAAAAAACAGGCCAAACAATAAAAAAATAACTGAGATCAATCTTTGTCTTTTTACAAAACCAATAACCGCGAACAGGATAAAGAGCATGGGCCAAGAAAAAACAATTGATTTAAGTGCAGGATTTAGCCAGCCGATATTAAATGCAAGTAAAAGCAGACCACTCAATATCAAGACAGCACCAAGTACAATTAACAAACTGAGGGTATTATACCCTTTCTTGTTGAATATATTTTCATTCATATTTTTATACGTTTAAGTTAACTGTTTAATTACAAATATTGCAAAGTTAGTTAAGTCCTTAAAGAAAAGGGGTATAACAACAATAAAATGGCGTTAAGATTTTGTTAAGTTTTTATGTATAATCACATAATTCATGAGCATTTTTCCCTTTATTAAGTTTATTGTTATAGAATAATTAAACGCATAAAGTCAATTTTCAACTATTCTTTAAACATCGGCTTTTACGAGAACTGTTAAAATATCCAGAATCGACTATTCTCACTAACAAAATGATAATCGTCAAAACAGAAATACTAGTAATGTAG
>Ga0208694_1003537_pt1 | contig 14951 bp, 13 predicted proteins | sample AD_UKC078_MetaG_FD_184442 | JGI IMG/M metagenome (GOLD analysis project Ga0208694, IMG submission 184442) | Active sludge microbial communities of municipal wastewater-treating anaerobic digesters from USA - AD_UKC078_MetaG (SPAdes) (version 2) | ecosystem: Engineered > Bioreactor > Anaerobic >...
CAAGTCATGCGCAATCCTGGCCGGCCGGGATCGGATCGGCACTGCGGGTGAGATCCATCCGGCTGTAATGGACAGATTTGGACTGGAAAAACCGGTTTACTGTTTTGAACTCAACTTTGAAAAACTGGTTAAGCTCAGCCGCCAGAAATCCAGTATTGCGGTTCCTTCCCGTTTTCCGGACAGCAGCAGGGATGTTGCGTTTTTGGCTCCGGAAGAGCTGCCGGCCGAAAGTGTTTTTGACTGCATCCATGCTGTCAAGGCATCTGAAGTTGAACATGTCGAGATTTTTGATGTTTATCGTGGCAAGGGCATCCCGGAAGGGCTAAAGAGTATCGCTGTAAGGCTGCGTTACAGATCCTTTAAAAAGACATTGATTGATGACGAAATCACGGCAGTCCATAAGAAGGTGCTGGACGCTCTGGTCAATAAGTTAAAGGTATCAATAAGATAAAAACCTGTTGCGTAAACGTTTACCCCGTGTTATAAAACATTCCTTCACTTTCTGTTGAAGAATTTGCCAAGTATGGAGGTAGTTATGACCAAGGCTGACATCGTCGAACGAATTCACCAGAAGATTGGTTTCTCCAAAAAAGAATCCGCTGAAATGGTAGAAACGGTTTTCAGCATAATCAAGAATACCCTTGAATCAGGCGAGAAGATTAAAATTGCCGGCTTTGGTAACTTTGTCGTTAAACAGAAGGCCGACCGTCGTGGCCGCAATCCGCAGACCGGTGAAACCATCACGATCGGTGCTCGTCGTATCCTGACGTTCAAACCAAGTCAGGTACTGAAAAGTGCAATTAACGCAGAGGCTGGTGAGTTAGCCTGAGAACGGTCTCCATGAGTACCGCCCTGCCAGACAAATTGTTTTACAAGATCGGTGAAGTTGCCCAATTGGCAGGTGTCAGGACATCAGTACTTCGTTTTTGGGAAACCGAATTTGAATTTCTCAAACCCGAAAAGAGCAGTACGGGGCAGAGGCTCTACACGAACAGGGAAGTTGAGCTGATTCTTGAAGTAAGGCGTCTGCTTTACGATCAGAAGTTTACAATTGAAGGTGTCAAGCAACGTATTACACCGCGCGGCAGAATCAAGGCAGCTGATCCGGAACAACCGGTAGCACCTTCAGACCTGGCTGACCTGTTGAAGGAAATCAGAACCGAGCTTGTAACAATAAGAAACAGTTTGTGATTATCGGTGCGTAGCGCAGCCTGGTAGCGCACTAGACTGGGGGTCTAGTGGTCGCTGGTTCGAATCCAGTCGCACCGACCATAAATAAAGGGGCTTCACGAGAAATCGTGAAGCCCCTTTTGCTTTTCTTTGGTGAAACATGAGTGGCGGTACAGATCAGCAACAATCCATCATGCGACCGTAATTCCTAGCTTGTTGTCAATCATGTCTACCTTGATTGTGCCGTTATCACCGATATCTCCCGCGATGATGGCCCGCGCCACCCGCGTTTCCAGTTCTCGCTGAAGATAGCGTTTGAGTGGCCGGGCGCCGTAGACCGGGTCGTAGCCGTTTTCAGCGATGAAGTGTCTGGCGCTGTCGGAGATTTCAAGGGTAATGCGTCGTTCTTTGAGCCTCTGTCTCAGATTGTCAGCCAGCAGATCGGTGATGAGCATGATTTCGTTCATGTGCAGCGGTTTGAACAGGACAATATCATCAACCCGATTCAGAAATTCCGGTCTGAAGCTGCCTTTCAGTTCCCGCATGACAGACAGCCGCGCCTCTTCCCGAATATCCCCGTTGGCAGTGATGCCTTCAATCAGGTGGGGCGCTCCGATATTGCTGGTCATGATGATGACCGTGTTCTTGAAGCTGACGGTGCGGCCATGACTGTCGGTTACGCGACCATCGTCCAGTATCTGCAACAGGATGTTGAATACGTCCTGATGGGCTTTTTCGATTTCGTCAAACAGCAGGACGCAGTAAGGTCTCCGTCTGACCGCCTCAGTCAGTTGTCCCCCCTCTTCGTAACCCACATATCCCGGAGGGGCTCCGATCAGTCGTGACACGGCAAATCTTTCCATGTATTCGGACATGTCGATGCGAACCATGTTTTCTTCAGAGTCGAACAGCGCCTCTGCCAGTGTGCGAGCCAGTTCTGTTTTGCCGACACCGGTTGGTCCCAGGAAGATGAAGGAACCGATGGGCCGGCGGGGATCCTTGATGCCGGAACGTGCCCGCAGCACCGCATCGCTGACCAGTTGCACGGCCTCGTTCTGGCCGATAACCCGCTGGTGAAGGATATCTTCCAGTCGCAGCAGTTTTTCCCGTTCACCCTCCACCAGTCTGGTCACCGGTATGCCGGTCCAGCGGGCGACAATCTCTGCAATCTCGTCCTCGGTGACCTCTTCTCGCAGCAGCTTCTGGCCTCCCTGTTTGCTTGTCAGGGCAGCCTCTTCGTTTTTCAGTGCTGTTTCCAGTCCTGGCAATTCAGAATATTTCAAGCGGGAGGCCTGTTCCAGATTATAGGCCCGCTCAGCCTGCTCGATTTCGCGTCGGGTTTTCTCAATTTGTTCGCGCAACCCCTGCACCCGCTGGATGGCGCATTTTTCGGCTTCATACTGGGCCCGCATGCTGTCGGCCTTTTCTCTGTCGCTGGCCAGTTCACGTCTTAGTGTGTCTAAACGTTCCTGACTGAAACGGTCTTTTTCCTTTTTCAGAGCTGTTTCCTCAATCTCCAGCTGCATAACCCGTCGGCTGATGCTGTCCAGCTCGGCCGGCAGCGAATCGATTTCGGTGCGCAGCATGGCACAGGCCTCATCCACCAGATCGATGGCCTTGTCCGGCAGAAAGCGCTCGGTTATATAACGGTTGGAAAGGGTAGCGGCAGCAACCAGCGCGTTGTCCTGGATCTTGATGCCGTGATGGACCTCAAACCGATCCCGAAGGCCGCGCAGTATGGAGACGGTGTCTTCGACACTGGGCTGTTCTACCAGCACTGGCTGGAAGCGGCGCTCAAGCGCAGCATCCTTTTCGATATGCTGGCGGTACTCATCCAGGGTGGTGGCACCGATGCAGTGCAGTTCTCCTCTGGCGAGCATCGGTTTCAGCATGTTGCCGGCATCCATGGCGCCTTCGGCCTTGCCGGCTCCCACGATGGTATGCAGCTCATCGATAAAGAGGATGATCCGTCCCTCAGCCTCTTTGACTTCGTTGAGCACGGCCTTTAAGCGCTCCTCGAATTCACCGCGATATTTAGCCCCGGCCACCAGCGAGCCCATGTCCAGCGCAAAGACGGTTTTATCCTTCAGGCCTTCCGGCACATCTCCGCGCACGATCCGTTGGGCCAATCCCTCGACAATGGCGGTTTTGCCCACGCCCGGCTCGCCGATCAGTACCGGGTTGTTTTTGGTTTTCCTCGACAGAATGCGGATCACCCGGCGGATATCCTCATCACGTCCGATTACCGGATCCAGTTTGTCGCTACGCGCCATCCTGACCAGATCCCGCCCATACTTGTCCAGCGCTTCGTAACTGGCTTCCGGGTTGTTGCTCTGTACGCGTTGGTTGCCGCGTATGTCTGTCAGCGCCTTGAGCAGCTTTTCCCGCTCCAGTCCAGCCTGTTTCAGGATTCTGCCCGACGCGGTCTGGTCACCTTCCTCCAGCAGTGCCATCAGCAGGTGTTCGACCGATACATATTCGTCTTTCAGTCGCTTTGCCTCATTTTCCGCAGCCACCAGTATGCGTGAAAGTCGTTGCGAGACATGGATCCTGCCAGGTTCGACGCCCGGTCCGGACACATGCGGCCGCCTGTCCAGTTCTGCTTCAACATTTTTCTGGATCTGCTGAGGCTGCAGATCGATCTTGTGCAGAACCCTCGGAACCAGTCCGTCGGCCTGATCCAGCAGTGCCCACAAAAGATGCTCTCCGTCAACTTCCATATGGCCGAGTGAGATGGCCTGTTTCTGGGCTTCTCCCAAGGCCTCCTGTGATTTTTGGGTAAGTCTGTTGATGTCCATGATTGTTTGCCTTCCGGTTGTAATAGTTCGATTTATCGCTACTGTGCTTGTAATTACTTAATCATGGCAATGGGCAAAGTCAAGCAGGGGAGGGGAAGATAGTGGCGGCTTTATATGCTTAATGCGGCAGTCTTGTCAGTTTTCGGCATAGTTTGAAATGATGTTGAGCAGGTTCTTGACCAGTATGGGGTGCAGGTGAGTGCCCATCATGTCCAGCATGATCTGGGCTACATGTGGAAAATCCAGGGGCGGACGATAGGTGCGCCTGGTTCTCAATGCGTCGAAGACATCAGAAACGGCTGTTATCTGACTGCAGAGGCTTTGTCGCCAGTTGTCAGGCACCTGAGGATAACCGGAAAGGTCATGTCTAAGATGGTGCTCATAGGCATTGATGACAGCAATGCGCGGTACACCCGGGGCATCCAGCAGATACCTGGCACCTTTGACCGGATGTGATTTCATGATTTCCATTTCGCTGTCTGTCAAGGCATCATCCTTGTTGAGGATTTCTTCCGGTATGAACAGCTTGCCGATGTCATGAAGCATGCCCGCCACACCGATGTCATTGAGTAGCTGCCCCTGAATCCCGAGTGCGCTGGCCTGGGCGATGTTGAGGATGCTGACGTTGGTAGTATGGGTGAAGGTGTACTCATCCTTGTTGCGCAGTACGGCCAATGCCAGCAGGGAGCGGGACTCCTGCCGGTAAACATCGACTACGGAAGAAACGATTTCATTAATGCCATTGATCTTCAGCTTGTTATGATGTCTGGCATGTTCGTAAATATCCTTGAAGCGTTCCATTTCAGCTTTTGGAATCTCCTGGATAGTGAGCTGTTTCTGCTGATCCGGGTGTGTTGCAGTGCCCGAACACTCTTGTTTGTCATCTTGCCCAGCAACCTCCAATTGTCCCAGTCTGATGTGAGCGCTGGAGCTGATTGAAGCAGCAGTGTCCAGACGTCTGCGCGACAGGGCCTTGATCAGATCTGCAATCTCCTGCTTTTCAATACCTGCCTGGAGTTTGATGTGTCTGAGACCCAGGGATTCCAGCAACTGCGAGAAGCGGTTGAGGATGATGCTGTGTTCCTGCGCCTGTCCATCAATGATAAGCTCGCTGTTTATTACCATCAGGGAACAATGCGGCTGGTTATGCAATGAGCGGTTGATGCTTTCGCAGGCCAGTTCGGTCAGTCGTGTGACCTGGGGGTGATCGCTACTGTACATGGCGGTATTGGTGATGGCGGACATGATGTGTCGCACAAAACCGATGATGTCTGAAATCTGCTCTGTCATGAGGGTTTGCCCTGTATCAGTTTGAGTACTGTTGAAGCCAGTTCGGGCAATTCTCCGTTGCCCCGGGCGTATTTCTGCAGCAAGGGCAGGGCCTGTTCCCGCGGATAGAGCTGCAGCGAGCGGATCACATCCAGCTTGAGCCTGGTAAGCTGTCGGCTGTTCAAAAAACTGGAAGATGAAAGTATTGCGGATAATTCCGGGATGGTCTCCGCCCTGCCTATTTCAGCCAGTGCCTTGATGGCAGCGCATTTCAAGTCAAGATCTGTGCTGCCTAGCCCGGGTTTTGAGGTGATGGAGATCAGACGCTTGTAGATATCGACGGAACGGCTTTTGCCTGCCAGTGCAATGGCTGCCTGTTGGATTTCATGATCCTGGCTGCCCATGTCGTAAAGCAGCTGTCTTTCGGCAACCGGGTCCTGGAAATGCAGGCAGGTGCGCAGCGCCTCCTGCCGCACCTTGCTGTTGGGGTTATTGATCAGCGGCCTGATATGCTCCAGCACGGAGCTGTCATTGAGGGCATGACAGATGGCAATCAAATTTCTAAGTACGAACCAGCGCTTGTCGGAAAGTCTTGCAATCACGGCATCCCGTGCATCAGTACCGAACTCCTGTATGCGGTCGATCAGGAAACGGCGCAGTGAAAGACTATCTTCCACAGCTAAACGATCCAGCAATACTTCTATGAACGGGTGGCCAACCACCTTGATCAGGCTGGCAATGATTTCGTATTTGGCCTTGCCCCAGATGTGCAGGCCGACAAGCATCTCTTCCAGGTATTCATAGCTGGTGTAACGAGAACGCAATTCCTGTCTGATAGTTTCAGACAATGGCATTGTGTCGCATAGATTGAAAAGTCTGAGCAACTGCTGATAGTCCCCGGTCTGAAGGATATAACCGAAAACCTCGGACAGGTTGTTGACCAGCAGGTCCAGTTGCTCCTGATCATCCGCATTATGCAGCATGCACATGATGATATCAGAGATATGTGCTTCGACGGCCTCATTTTCCATGGTGGCCATCAACTCAGCCAGAACACCCTGTTCAATGCGCAGGGTATTGTCGGTGGTGACAATCCTGTCCAGAATCGTCTGGTAGGATTGGGGCGTGAAATTTTCAGCATCGTGTTCCAGAAAGATATGCCGGATCCGGTCGTTAACCTGTTCTTCCTCCTGTGTCCGGGCAGCTGAAGCCGCAGTATTCTCCCGGGCTTGCAGATCCAGTTTCCTGACCAGTGCCAGGATCGTGGGAGGAGCCTGTAATTTTTTAACCCGGATGTCTTCAAGGGTTTCACTGGCTGCCTGATCAGTCAGCCTAGGAATGATATCTTCACCAAGTGATTGTCCGGAAATACTGCTGATGTCAAAACTGTTTTCAAGTAATTGTCTGCGCAGTTCGGGATGCAGGTTGCTGACAAAACGTGACAGCTTGTCAATTGGCATGTCTGTATTGGGGCTGGATGTGGCGGGTTGGTATGGTTCAAAAGCTCGAATGGAACGTGAAAAATCGGGCAGATGTGAGTTGTTTTTACGGGCAAAGATCTGGTTGACGATTTTTGCCAGCAGTTCCGGATCGCTGTTTTCGTCAGACAACCCATTGGGGCCCCATGTTTCAGTCGTCTCACTGATCAGTTTGCGGATGAAGCTCTGCCAGATCTCCTGTCCGCTTTGCCTGGTCGTATCGCCGTCGATCCGGTCTACTTCGGTTGTTTTTATGCCGTCATATCGGATCGGTGTGATGCTGATGGTTGAAATGGCAGCTTTTTCCCAGAGTGCCTTGATGCCGCCCTGGCGCAGGATATCTTCACGTTTCAGGTTAAGAATGATTGCAAAGTTGTTGAGTTCGTGAGGTTTTACGCCATGATTCAGATGCAGGGCCAGGATGCCGCGGTCATAAAGTTGCCTGGCAAATTCACCCAGTACCATGTTTCTTTTATCCAGCACGGAGTCGTTTACGGAGAGTGCATCTCTTGAGACCGTAATCGTAAGTTTCTGGCAGCGTGCCAGCAGGTTTTCATAGGTATCTGCAGCCTTGCGGATGGCTGACTGAATGACAGGATGGCCTTTGGGATAGGATCGTACGTTGCGGCAGGCAATACTGATGTCCTTGACCAGCTCGGACAGTTGTTGGCTGTCAATGGCGTTGGTGCCGGTTATGTTGGTCTGGTCGCTCAATGTGGCTGATCCCATTTTTTTAAAAACACTATCAAATACTTCATAAACATTCAAATTATTTGACTGCTCCGGGGAGCTGTTGACAGTTTAGTCCAACGGCTTGAGCTTGGGTCGTCAGGTACATTTCGTTTGCAAGCGTTATGAAGATGTGATTATGTGAACCGGCTGCCAGTTAAAGTCATGTTGATGGGAGGGATACATGTTCAATGCCAGGTCCTGTGGTATACTGCTGCACCCCACATCACTGCCGGGGCCGGGTGGTATTGGCTCTTTTGGTTCTGATGCCAGGCGTTTTGTGGATCTTCTTGCACAAGGCGGAATCACTCTCTGGCAGATGCTGCCCCTGACCCCCCCGGCCTGTGGCGATTCTCCCTATTCTTCGTTATCTGTGTTTGCCGGCAATCCCCTGTTGATTGATCTTGACCGGTTGGCGGAGGAGGGGGATCTGGCTCCGGAGCCCTATGGCTACTCTGCTGGTACGGTTTCTGGAGATCCTGTTGATTATGCCACGGTTGCACGACACAAGCTGGATGTACTTGGCAGGGCCGCCAAACGTTTTATGTCCAGCGGCAGAAACGTGCGTATGGAGAGTTTCTGGCATTTTTGCGATACAAGTCCCTGGCTGCACGACTATGCTCTTTTCATGTCCCTCAAAAATAAGTTCCAAGGTGTCAGCTGGCACAAGTGGCCCGCTTCTGCAGCCCGGCTTGACCATGCAGCCTACGAAAGGTTTTCGGTGGAACTGGGCGAAGAGATTGGTGTTCAGAAGTACATTCAGTGGCAGTTTTATGTCCAGTGGCAGGAGTTGCGGGGCTATGCCAACTCCCGCGGGGTGCGCATTATTGGTGATATTCCCATTTTTGTGGCCTATGATTCCGTAGATGTGTGGCGTAACCGGCATCTGTTCCTGTTGGACGCCAAGGGCAAGCCGACTGTGGTGGCTGGCGTGCCGCCTGATTATTTCAGTTCCAACGGTCAGTTGTGGGGTAATCCATTATATGACTGGAAGCGGCTTGAACAGGAAGGGTACAGCTGGTGGGTCGATCGCATTCGTCACTCCCTGTCTCTGTTTGATGGCATCAGGATCGACCATTTCCGTGGTTTTGAATCAGCCTGGCATGTGCCGGCCTCGCACAAGACGGCCCGTAACGGCATGTGGTTCAAGGGGCCGGGACGGCAACTCTTTGATGTGCTGAGGCATTATTTGGGGGCATTGCCGATTATTGCCGAGGATCTGGGTGTGATTACGCCTGAAGTTATTGAACTGAAACAGCAATGCGGTTTTCCCGGGATGAAGATTCTGCAGTTTGCCTTTGATTCCGGGGTTGATAACCCCTATTTGCCCCATAATTATGACAGAAATTGTGTTGTTTATACCGGTACGCATGACAACGATACTACCTGCGGGTGGTTTGAGTCTTTGACGACCGATCAACGAAGACATGTCTGTGAGTATCTTGGTTGTGGTGAGGGTGCGGTTGTTGAGGGTTTGTTCCGCCAGGCGATGATTTCGGTTGCGGACACGGCGATTTTTCCCATGCAGGATATCCTGGGACTGGGATCCTGCGGTCGCATGAATACGCCGGGTGTTGCCTTCGGAAACTGGTCCTGGCGTTTTGACTGGCAGATGATCAACAGGCAGGCATGGATGCAATTTACCTCCATGATCAAGCTTTACGGGCGTGTCGGACAATTGGTGCCTAAATCCTCTTGACAAAGATGGTGTATTGAATATACTTGCGTACTTTGATTTTATTATTTCTGTAACATAATGTTTTATTTCGGGTTGAAATATTGTTAATCCCCTTGGACCACATTCAGGAAAAGCCGCTTGAACTGAATGGCAAAGAAACTGTAGAATGCTTTCCTGTGCTGGAGGAAATCCAGGCTGCCGGTGAGTGCATATTTATTGCCCCGATCACATATGCTTTGGTGGCGGCAAGGGAATACGATCACATCAGGGTGACCGGTACGCTTTCAACCACGGTCAGGTTGCAATGCTCCCGCTGCCTGACCGATTATGAGGCGCCGCTGGTTTCTTCCTTCACCATCATCTATCGTCGATCGGATGAGGCTAAGGCCGCGTGTGAAGAGGAAACCGAGCTAAGTTCTGACGATCTGGTGTCATCAACATTTAAAGGTGATGAAATAGACATGACCCATGAGATTGAAGAGCAGGTGGCCATGTCGGTTCCGTTAAAACCGTTGTGCAATGAAGGGTGTAGAGGCCTGTGTCCTGATTGCGGTGCTGATTTGAATAAAGTTGCATGCAGATGTTCCGAACGGGCGTTTAATTTCAAGTTTAGTGCTCTGAAGGATTTCAAGGTAAACAGATAAAAGCAATGGTGGGGCGCAAGCCTGAACACCAAATAAAAGGAGAATCAAGATGGCAGTACCCAAGAAAAAAACATCCAAGTCGCGTAAAAACATGAGAAGGGCACACGATTTTCTGACTGCCCAGTCGGTATCGACCTGTCCGCAGTGTAATTCTCCCAAGCTTCCTCACCGTGTCTGCCCCTCATGCGGCATGTACAAAGGAAAAGAAGTCGTCGCCAGTTCAAAAACAATTTAAAGAGAGCTAGTAAAATCGTGTCATTACCACAATCGATGAGAGTAGCAGTTGACGCAATGGGTGGTGACAATGCCCCCGAGATTGAGGTCAGCGGTGCTATAGCGGCGTGTAGTGAGTTTGGTATCCCAGTGACGCTGGTTGGTGATCAGGTAAGACTTGAACAGGAGTTGTCAAAACACTCTGTCAAGGGACTCGATATTGATATCTTCCATGCCAGCGAAGTGGTTGGCATGCATGATTCGGCATCTGATGCCGTTCGCAAGAAGAAGAATTCTTCGGTCCGCCTGGCATTCGAACTCGTCAAGGAAGGGAAGGCATGCGCTGCTGTAAGCGCCGGCAATTCGGGCGCTACCATGGCCGCCGGAATGTTCGTGCTCAAGCGTATTCCCGGTATTGAACGACCGGCGATCGCTTCAATTTTCCCCACTCTCAAGGGAAGTACCCTGGTTCTTGACGTAGGCGGAAACGTTGATTGCAAGCCGATCCATCTTGTTCAGTTTGCAATCATGGGAGAAGTATATTCCCGCTATGTAATGGGTATCCCCAATCCTGCAGTAGGTTTGCTTTCCAATGGAGAGGAAGACTCCAAAGGCAACGACCTGACCCGCGAAACCAATTCAATCCTTCGTGAAACATCCCTCAATTACGCTGGCTATGTTGAAGGCCGCGATATCTTCAAAGGTACCGTGCAGGTTGCAGTCTGTGACGGTTTTGTTGGAAATGTCGTGCTCAAGCTTTCTGAAGGTCTTGCGGATGCGGCCGGTAAGATGCTCAAGGAAGAGATACTAAAAAGCTGGGTTTCCAAACTTGGTTATCTTTTTGTGCGCGGGGCCTTCAAACGTTTCAAGAAGATTGTTGATTATGCGGAATACGGTGGTGCACCGCTGTTGGGTATAAATGGTGTCGGTATGATCTGCCATGGTGGTTCCAACGTGAAAGCGATCAAGAACGCCATCAGATTTGCCCATGAATATGCCCAGAGCGGGGTTACTGAGCACGTGGTTGAAATGCTTACCCAAAATCATGCTGTTTCCACACAGCGAGACAATCCCAAATATGAGGCGGCTGCGTAATGAGCAATGAACTAGTGAGAGCCAGAATTACCGGTACAGGGTCGTGCCTGCCGGAAAAAGTGTTGTCAAACGCGGATCTTGAAAAAATGGTCGATACCACCGATGAGTGGATTACAGTGAGAACCGGTATCAAGGAAAGAAGAATCGCGGCTGAAAATGAACATACCTCCACGCTGGCAACCGAAGCTTCCAGGCGGGCTTTGGAGATGGCAGGAGTGGCTCCCGAAGATGTGGATATGATCATTCTGGGAACTGTTACTCCTGATTTCCCCTTTCCGGCCACAGCCTGCATTGTCCAGCACGAACTGGGCGCCAAAAATGCAGTGGCATTTGACATATCGGCCGCATGTTCCGGGTTCATATACGGTTTGTCAATTGCCGAGAAATACATCCGTTGCAATGCGGCAAAAAGAGTGCTTGTTATCGGTGCAGAGGTGTTCTCACGCATTATTGACTGGAGTGACCGTAATACCTGCATTATCTTTGGTGATGGCGCCGGCGCTGCTCTGGTCGAGGCGACAGATCAGGATAACGGTATACTTTCAACCCACATGTTTACGGATGGCGAGTATTGGGAGACGTTATACTCACCCGGATGCGGTGTCAGAAATCCGGCCTCCAACCCGAAAACGATAGAAGAAAAGCTCTATTACATGAAGATGGACGGCAATGAGGTGTACAAGCATGCCGTACGCTCCATGTACGAAGCTGCCAAAGTGGCGCTAGAATCCAACCAACTCACCACTTCCGACATCTCTTTGCTAATTACCCATCAAGCTAATATCAGAATCATCGAAGGTCTTGGCAAGAGGATGAAAATGCCTGCCGATAAGGTCTTTGTCAATATTGACAAGGTGGGAAATACATCAGCCGCATCGATTCCGATTGCGCTTGATGAAGTCAACCGTAACGGCCTGATCAAACAGGGTGACACCCTGCTTCTTGATGCTTTCGGTGGCGGTTATACCTATGGCTCTGCGCTGATTCGCTGGTAGCAGAATGCCGCTTGCAGTAAATATTCTATCCAAGTGTATTAGTGAGGTGAACTATGAGTAAAACAGCATTTATATTTCCGGGGCAGGGATCGCAATATCCCGGAATGGGCAAAGAACTGGCAGATGCGTTCCCGGTTGCACGTGCCGTTTTTGAAGAGGCCGATGATGCTCTGGGCATGAAGCTTTCTGCCATGTGTTTTGGTGGTACCGAAGAAGAGCTCAAGTTGACGGCCAATACCCAACCTGCAATATTGACTACCAGCATTGCTGTGCTGCGCGTGGTGGCCCAGGAAACCGGTTTTGCGGCTGACTATCTGGCCGGTCATTCGCTGGGTGAGTATTCCGCTCTGGTCTGCTCCGGCACAATGGCCTTTGCCGATGCCGTTCGCACCGTGCGCGCACGCGGTACATACATGCAAGAGGCAGTTCCGGTTGGAACTGGTGCTATGGCAGCCATTCTCAGCGCTGACAAGGAGTCACTGGAGTCTATCTGCCGTGATGCAGCCCAGGGAGAGATCGTTTCTCCGGCCAATTTTAATTCGCCTGGTCAGATTGCCATTGCTGGCCATGTGGGGGCGGTTAATCGGGCTATTGAAATTGCCAAGGAGCGCGGGTTCAAAAAGGCCATGATCCTTCCGGTAAGTGCTCCCTTCCACTGTGCGTTGATGCAACCAGCGGCCGACAGGCTGTCAGCGGTGCTGGATACAATTACATTCTCTGATGTAAAGGTACCCTATGTTGCCAATGTGGATGCCTCGCCCAACGGTGATAAGGGGCGCGTAAGGCCTCTGCTTGTTGAGCAGGTCTGTGCGCCGGTCTTGTGGGAGCAGTCAGTGCAGAAGATGGTGCAGCTTGGTGTTGACAGGTTCATCGAGATTGGCCCCGGCAAGGTGCTTTCGGGACTGGTTAAACGTATCGACAAGAATGTGGCTATCAACAATATTGAGGACGCATCCGGATTGAATGCTCTGAAGGGCTAAACCGGGTCAGGGAAGGATTGATCTTATGGTAAAAGACAGGGTTGCAGTTATAACCGGCGCATCACGAGGCATTGGTCGCAGTATTGCAATAGCTTTAGCTTCGGCCGGTGCCAGGGTTGTGGCAGCAGCTACCACTCTGGAAGGGTGTCAGAAACTTGTTGACGAGCTGACCGCACAGGGCGTAGAAGCTATTGCCGTCAAGTGTAATGTGGCCCTGTCGGAAGATGTGGATAGACTGATTGAAGCCGCGGTGGAAAAATTCGGACGTGTTGATATACTTGTCAACAATGCCGGCATCACCAGGGATGGGCTGCTGATGCGCATGAAGGACGAAGATTGGGACACGGTCATGTCCGTCAATCTGAAGGGTGCCTTCCTTTGCACCCGCGCAGCTTCCAAAGTGATGAGCAAACAGCGCTATGGCAGGATCATCAATATCACCTCTATCGTTGGGCAGATGGGTAATCCGGGACAGGCCAACTATTGTGCCAGCAAGGCGGGCATGATCGGGCTGACCATGTCCAACGCCAGGGAGATGGCCAAGCGCAACATCACGGTCAATGCAATTGCCCCTGGTTTTATCGTTACGGATATGACTGAGTCACTGCCCGAAAAGGTTCGTGCGGAACTGTCGTCCCAGATTCCGATGGAGCGCCTGGGAACTGGCGATGATATCGCCAATGCCGTGCTTTTTCTGGCTTCAGACAACACATCCTATATCACCGGACAGGTGCTGGCAGTTAATGGCGGCATGTATATGTAGTAACAAAATAAAGTTTTGACTTTTGAATAATTCGTTGCTAAGAAAACGGTGCCAATACGTTGGACCTAAATATGAACCTGAACAGGGTTTACATCACACGGAGGTGAAAGATGTCAGATATCGCAAAAAGGGTTAAGGAAATCGTAGCCGAGCAGCTGGGTGTGGAAGAGTCTCTTGTAGTTCCGGAAGCTTCATTCATGGATGATCTGGGAGCAGACTCTCTGGACACCGTCGAGCTCGTTATGGCTCTTGAAGAAGAGTTCGATCTCGAAATCCCTGACGAAGCTGCTGAAAAGATCCAGACCGTCAACGATGCTATTGAGTACATTGTAGAACATAGCTAGGACAGTGTCTGGTTATTAGTTGAAAGAGGGGATTGATTCCCCTCTTTTATTTAGTGACCTTAGTGAATTGTCATTCTAATTTGGGAGTAACATAACATGAGAAGAGTCGTAATTACGGGAATCGGCGCAGTTTCTCCTCTTGGCACCGGTAATGATAAAAACTGGGATGCACTGGTCAACGGCAGGTCCGGGGTTGGGTTGATCACCCGTTTTGATGCCACGGACATGCCGGTCAAGATTGCCGGTGAGGTTAGTGATTTCAATGCCGAGCAGTTCATCGACAAAAAAGAGATCAAGAAGATGGATCTCTTTATTCAGTATGCACTGGCCGCGTCACATTTTGCGATGGAAGACTCGGGATTGCAGATTACCGATGCGAATGCCGAGCGTGTAGGTGTGCTTGTCGGTGCCGGTCTTGGCGGACTTCCCACGATAGAGAAATACCATGTTGCCATGCAGGAGGGCGGCTATAAGAAGATTTCTCCCTTCTTCATCCCCATGTTGATCATCAATCTGGCTCCAGGTCAGATATCCATTAAATATGGTGCAAAAGGGCCGAACGTCTCTACCGTTTCTGCCTGTGCCACAGCTACGCACTCCATCGGCGATGCTTATCACATCATCAAGCGCGGTGATGCAGATGCAATGATTGCTGGCGGTACCGAAGCAACAGTTACTCCTCTTGGAATCGGCGGTTTTGCTGTTATGAAGGCCCTCTCTGCGCGTAATGAGACCCCGGAGACGGCTTCCCGCCCGTTCGAGAAGAACCGTGATGGTTTTATTCTTAGTGAAGGG
>Ga0208694_1003545_pt1 | contig 14916 bp, 13 predicted proteins | sample AD_UKC078_MetaG_FD_184442 | JGI IMG/M metagenome (GOLD analysis project Ga0208694, IMG submission 184442) | Active sludge microbial communities of municipal wastewater-treating anaerobic digesters from USA - AD_UKC078_MetaG (SPAdes) (version 2) | ecosystem: Engineered > Bioreactor > Anaerobic >...
AGAAGCGATTGAAGCGTTCAAGACCATCGACACCCAGTCGATCTTGGTGGCCAATCTCTCTTTGTATCGAGAACTCTTTGATCAGATACGGGAGTTGGAAAAACAGAATGTTCAGAAGTTCTTCATCACTGATGCGGTCGAGCACTGGCTCAACCGCATCCCACTTCAGTTGATGGAAGAGTATCGTGACCACTACGAAGTATTGTTGAACCAGACGCCGATTTCCCAGGAGAAGCGTATCATGGACCTTGTCCTTGGTACGATCATGATGGTCCTCTCCCTGCCGTTCATCGTTCTCTTCGGTATTTTGATCGTCTTGACCTCAGGGTTCCCCATCATCTTCAAGCAGCCTCGCGTTGGTCTCTACGAACAACCGTTCATGTTCTATAAGCTGAGAAGTCTCAAGCCCGACAAGAAAGCGGAGAATTCTCAGAATCCCAATGGGACCATTGAACAGCGGATCACCTGGGTGGGGAAGATTCTGAGAAAGACCCGCATCGATGAATTCCCTCAGTTCTTCAATATCCTCAACGGGACGATGTCGGTGGTAGGACCGAGGCCTGAAATGCAAACGTACCACGATGCATGGATCAAAGAGATTCCTTTCTACGGCTACCGCAATATGGTGCGCCCTGGCCTCACCGGATGGGCCCAGATCAACTACGGGCATACCACCACCAAAGAGGAGTACATCCGCAAGACCGAGTACGACCTCTATTACGTAAAACACAAATCGCTGCTCTTCGACATCCAGATCATCATGCAGACCTTCGAGACCTTCTTGGGGATGAAGGGTGGGAAGTGACCAAACGATGCATATCCTGGTCGAGTCCCAATTCTTCTATCCTGAGCAGATGCGTATCAACGACATTTGTACAGCTCTTGTCGAGCGAGGACATACAATAACTGTTGTAACAAGCATCCCCAACTACCCGCAGGGGAAGTTCTATCCAGGGTATGGATTGTTCAAACGAAGGAAAGAAACGCATGCAGGAATGACAATCCATCACCTGCCAGTAATCCCTCGAGGGAAGGGCTTCATCGGTCTCACGTTGAATTACATCTCGTTTGTCGTCTCAGGATGGTTCTTCGCCCATTTTACCAAGATTAAACCCGACATTGTGTTCATGAACATGAGCTCTCCAATGACCCAGAGTCTCGTAGGTACTTGGATTGCCAAACGAAGACGAATACCGAGTATCATATACATCCTCGACCTCTGGCCTGAGAGCTTTGAGGTAGTGACCGGTATCTCCTCTCCAATGCTCCTCAAGCCATTGGGCAATATGGTGGACAAGATCTATGGTCGGGTTGACCAAGTGCTTACTTCCTCGAAGAGTTTCATCGACAGCATCAACGCACGGGGCGTACTAAAGAGTAAGCTGGAATTTTGGCCTCAATATGCAGAAGCGTTCTACAAGCCGGTAAGCAAACCTCCATCAACAGAAACGCTCTTGATACCCTGTGACCAACGACTGAAGATTATTTTCACTGGCAATGTCGGCCTAGCGCAGGGCCTAGACTTGCTCATCCCAACTGCTCAAGGCCTGAAAGCCAAAGATATCGATGTGTGTTTTGTCATAGTAGGAGATGGGAGTTACAAGGCTGAGCTCATCCGCCTCATTGAAGACAGCTCCCTACAATCTTACTTTCATTTCATCGACCGACAACCCGCAACAGAAATCCCGCTTCTGCTTTCTCAAGCCGATGCTGGTCTGGTAATGTTAAAAAAGAGCGAGATTTTCTCTAAGACGATTCCTGCGAAGGTACAATCATATATGGCGTGTGCCCTTCCCCTCATTGTTTCTGCTGACGGTGAAGTGCAGGATGTAGTCCGCGAAGCCAATGCTGGCCTTGTTGCCCCTGCTGAGGATACAACAGCACTTACTGAAGCGATTGCAGCTTTCTCAGCTCTCTCAAAAGCAGAGCGAGATGAAATGGGGATGGCTGCCAACGCGTATTCAAATCTCAAGTTCAATAAAGAAAACCTAATTAATCGTCTCGAGCATATCATGCAAGAACTATATACGGAGTATTCTCATGTTCACTAACAAGACCATCCTCATCACCGGTGGCACCGGATCCTTCGGCAATGCGGTATTGGAGAGATTCCTGAATACAAACATCGCCGAGATCCGGATCTTCAGCCGTGATGAGAAGAAGCAGGATGACATGCGCCATCATTACCATGATGACAAGATCAAATACTACATCGGCGATGTCAGGGACTACCGCAGCATACGAGATGCCCTCAACGGTGTTGACTATGTCTTCAGCGCAGCGGCGCTGAAGCAAGTCCCCTCCTGTGAGTTTTTCCCCATGGAGGCGGTGAAGACCAACGTTGTTGGTACCGACAACGTGCTCACCGCCTGTATCAATGCAGGGGTGAAGAAGGTCATCTGCCTCTCCACCGACAAAGCGGCATACCCCATCAACGCCATGGGGGTGAGCAAGGCGATGATGGAGAAGGTCTTCGTCGCCAAGTCCCGTACCGTAGCAGAAGACAAGACCCTCATCTGTGGTACACGGTATGGCAATGTGCTCTGCTCGAGAGGAAGCGTTGTCCCCCTCTTTGTGGAACAGATCAAAGCCGGAAAGCCCTTGACTGTCACCGACCCCACCATGACCCGCTTCATCATGACCCTTGATGAAGCGGTGGACCTGGTCCTCTACGCCTACGAGCATGCCCATACCGGTGACATCCTCGTGCAGAAGGCTCCTGCCTCCACAATCGGTGACCTTGCCCAGGCAGTCAAGGAACTCTTCGAAGCAGACAGCGAAATCAAAACCATCGGCATCAGGCACGGTGAGAAGATGTATGAGACCCTGCTCACCGACGAGGAGTGTGCCCACGCCATCGATCTCGGCAACTTCTACCGGGTTCCCGCCGACAACCGTGACCTCAACTACGACAAGTACTTCACCGATGGCAACGGCACACGGAAGACACTCACCGAGTTCAACTCCTCCAACACCACTCTTCTCACCGTGGAAGAGATCAAGGAGAAGCTCCTCACTCTTCCCTATATCCAGGAAGAGCTCAAGCTATACAAAGAGGGCAAGAACCGATGAAGATCCTCATCACCGGCTCTCATGGCTTCATCGGACGGAACCTCACAGCAGATCTGAAGAGCCGGAACGAACACGAGCTCTTCCTCTACGATGTGGACACACCAGAGGAGCTTCTCGAACACTATACAGAGCAGTGTGACTTCGTCTTCCACCTGGCTGGCATCAACCGGCCCAAGGATGAGAAGGAGTTTCTGGAAGGTAACCGAGACTTCACCGCCCTTCTCCTAGAGAAGCTCAAAGCGCACAACAATCACTGTCCCATCCTCGTCTCCTCCTCGGTCCAGGCAGAACTGGACAACCCATATGGCAGGAGCAAGAAGGCGGGGGAGGAGCTACTCTTCAGGTATGCAGAAGAGAATGGTATCAATCTCTTCCTCTACCGCCTTCCCAACGTCTTCGGCAAGTGGTCCAGACCTAACTACAATAGTGCAGTGGCAACCTTCTGCCACAATATAGCACGGGACCTTCCCATCCAGGTCAATGATCCCAATACAGTTTTGAGACTTGTCTACATCGATGATGTGCTCTATGAATTCATCAACGCTCTGGAAGGGAAGGTCATTAAGGAAGATGGCTATTGCATCATCCCCACCGTCCATACGGTGACGCTGCAGACCATTGTGGACCTCCTGCACTCCTTCAAGGAGAGCAGGAGCACCCTCTCGGTGCCCAATATGAAGAACGCCTTCGAGAAGGCGCTCTATGCAACGTACCTTTCTTTTCTTCCCGAGGATGGCTTCAGCTACACGCTGAAGATGAACTCGGATTCGCGGGGCTCGTTCACCGAGATCCTACGCACTGCAGAGCGTGGCCAGTTCTCGGTGAACATCTCGAGGCCCAATATCACCAAGGGCAACCATTGGCACCACACGAAGAACGAGAAGTTCGTGGTGGTGCAGGGTGAGGCCGTCATTCGGTTCAGGAAGATTGGTGCCGATGAGGTCATCGAGTACAAGGTATCGGGATCATCAATAGAGGTGGTGGACATCCCCCCGGGCTACACCCACAATATCACCAATGTTGGTGAGGGTGAGCTGGTCACCTTCATGTGGGCCAATGAACCGTTTGACCCGAACAATCCCGATACCGAGTTTGAGGAGGTTTTGAATGACAAAATTCAAAGATTTAGAAAGCCCCGACGAAATTGTTAAATATCTAAAACGACCTTTTCAAAGAACAGGAGGAAAACCAAAGTCTGAAAGATATATTCATCACTATACATGCTATGAAACAGCAATGAAAATTTTAAAGTCAAGGGCACTGCATCTATCCTCTCCAACTTCTCTGAATGATGAACATGAATATAAACAATTCGATAAAGATGCATGGAAAGAAATGTATATGATAAGTTTTGTTAGGGGGCAGGATGAGAGTGTAGCAATGTGGAGCATGTACGGGAAAAGATGGGAGGAAGGGATTAAAATTAGCTTTAGAAGCGATAAGCTTGAAAATATTTTGCATAACCTACAGGTGCGACAAATCAACACTAACCAAGAAATTAAAGTAAGTAGCTGTTATTTTACGGATATTGGATACAGGAATCATAAAATAATAAAGGTGGGCTCTGTTGCCAATGGAAAAGTTTTAGGTTCAAACAACCAACTTCCGGTTGATTTTGTAGGGTTTATTAAAGATGATATATGGTCTTATGAAAACGAACTTAGGTTAATTGTAAAGACTAATTTGGAAAAGGATTATAAGGAACAAGGGAAAATTAAAATCTGTATAGAAAGCACAGATTTTTGGGAGTCGATTACAATTACTCCATCGCCTCGTTTTAAAGGAAATCTTTTCGATAGAATCACTAATGAGAAAGATTTATTTTTGAGAAAAGATCAAGTCCTCGATAATCCATATACCAGTTTGATTCATGTTTCTGAAGGCTGTAAAGATTGCACGGAAAGAGAGAAATGTGATGGAAGATAGAATGAAAATCATGACCATCCTCGGTACGAGGCCGGAGATCATCCGCCTCAGTGCCACCATAAAGAAGTGCGACCAGTACTTCGACCATATCCTGGTCCACACCGGACAGAACTGGGACTATACGCTCAACCAAGTCTTCTTCGAGGACCTGGGCCTCAAGGAGCCCGACTACTACCTGGACAGTGTGGGCAAGGACCTGGGCGAGACGATGGGTAACATCATAGCAAAGAGCTATGAGGTCATACAGAAAGAGAAGCCCGATGCGGTCCTCATCTTGGGTGACACCAACAGCGCCTTGGCCGCCATCAGCGCCAAAAGGCTGAAGGTCCCCATCTTCCACATGGAGGCGGGCAATCGCTGCTGGGACTGGAATGTCAGTGAGATGATCAACCGAAAGATTGTCGACCACATCAGTGACATCAACCTGCCCTATACCGAGCATGCGAGAAGATACCTACTCTCCGAAGGTTTGGACGGAAAGACGATCTTCGTCACCGGCTCCCCCATGCGGGAGGTGCTCGATGATCACATGGAGAAGATAGACAGCAGCGATATTCTCGATAAACTCAATCTAAAGAAGAACAACTACATCCTCGTCTCCGCCCACAGGGAGGAGAACATAGACAACGAGGAGCACTTCCTCTCCCTGATGACCTCGCTCAATGACATTGCAGAACAGTACAAGATGCTGGTCATCTACAGCACCCACCCTAGGAGCCGGAAGTTCATCGAGCAGCGGAACTTCAAATTCCACCCAAGCGTACAGAGCCTCAAGCCCTTCGGCTTCCTTGACTACAACAAGCTGCAGAAGGACAGTTACTGTGTGCTCTCCGACAGTGGAACGTTGAGTGAAGAATCTGCCATGCTCGGCTTTGCAGGGGTGCTCATTAGGACAAGCACCGAGCGACCGGAGGTCCTGGACAAGGGAACCATCGTGGTGGGGGGGATTACGACCAAAGATATTACCCAAGCCCTCGATATGGCGGTCTCGATGAGAGACAATCAGGAGCGAACAGCAATGCCCCAGGACTATCTTGATACTAATGTCTCCACCAAGGTGGTGAGGATCATCCAGAGCTATGCGAAGATTGTGGATATGACGGTGTGGAACAAATAGGATAGAAGGGATTCTTATGGAAAAGAGCACAATACAAGTTTGTACGAACTGTGTTATGGATACGACAGATCCAGCTATTGTCTTTGACGAGAACGGAGTCTGCGATTTTTGCAATAACTTCTATCAACATATTTTACCAGCTTGGAAACCAAATGAGGATGGACAGAAAGAGCTTGAGAAGATTGCGCAAACAATCCGTCAGAGTCGGAAGAAGAACAAACAATACGATTGTATCATTGGCATGAGTGGTGGTGTCGACAGCTCTTATCTTTGCTATGTAGCTAAAGAAATTATGCATCTCAATCCCTTGATATACATTGTCGATACTGGCTGGAATTTGGACTCCACAGTCGAAAATATCGAAAAAATAGTTGGTTCACTCGATTTGGATACACATACAGAAGTAATTGATTGGGAGGAAATGAAAGATCTACAACGATCCTATCTGTTTTCGCAGGTACCGTATCAAGATTATCCTCAAGACCATGCCATCTTCTCAGGTCTCTACAACTTTGCGGTGAAACATAAGATTCAGTATGTTCTGACAGGGTCAAACATAGCCACTGAATCAATTAGACCTCCGATGGAGTGGGCGTACATCAATGACTTACGGATGATGAAAGCAATCCACAAGAGATTCGGAAGAGTTCCATTGAAGACATTTCCATTCTGTGGGATGTTCAAGTACCGCATATATTATGCCTATATCAAAGGAATGAAGCGAGTTGCCCCTCTTGATTATCTTCCCTATGAAAGAGAAAAAATCCAAGCATTCCTCACTGAAAGATTTGATTGGCAACCCTACGGGAACAAGCACTTTGAGAATGTGTTCACGCGTTTCTATGAAGGGTACTATCTCATCAAGAAGTTTGGATATGATAAACGAAAGTGCTATCTCTCCAACGACATTCTTGCAAAAGAGATAACAAGGGACCAGGCATTGGGAATTTTAGAGACCGATCCCTATCCAGAAGAGCAGGCATTAGAAGACATGCGTTTCATAGCAGAGAAACTAGACTTCACATTCGAAGAATTTCAAGAGCTTCTCTCCCAACCCAATAAGACTTATCGCGATTACCCAAACTCCTTCTGGTGGATCAAACAAGCATTGAAGTTTGCAACGCTAGTGGGGATTGAGAATAGGGTGTTTAGGTAAACATACAGTTGTATAGTTAAACATCCGCACTGCGTTTTAAGTTTATGATACTTCCTATTTCTTGAATGTATTTCGGAATTTTACCGAAGAATTGATTGTTAGGAGACACATGAAGCATTTTTCAATTATCGTGACATACGAGCCAAATGTTCAGAGGTTGGAAATGCTGTGCAATTCTTTAATTCGGCAATTGAGTACCGTATTAATAGTGGATAATTCCGAATATGTTTCAATCTCTAATAATCAGTTTGAAGGTTGCACGATTTTAAGAAATGGGGAGAATATTGGAATTGCAGCTGCTCAGAATATTGGGATAGAGTATGCAATTACGGAAGGCGCTGACATCTTAACTTTTTTTGATCAAGATAGTCAGATTACAGATGACTTAATACAGGAGCTACTCATTCCTTTTAAAAAGATTAGTAACTGTGTTACTGCCCCTGTCCCAATTAACAAGGGAACGGGCAAAGAATATCCATCTCATACTATTAATTGGCTTGGATGGCCGAAGGATATCTTTTCAAATGGGAAGGTTATCCCTTATCAGACAGATCTCGTGATTTCTTCTGGCTTAACAGTCCCAAAATCAGTGATTCAGAATATTGGTAGATTTGATGAAGATTTTTTTATTGACTTTGTAGATATCGAATGGTGTCTTCGATGTAAAAGGAATAAAATTTCAATTTTTATAATTCCTACCGCGAAAATGAGCCATTCGATTGGCGATAATGATATTATTGTGGGTAAAATTGTGTGTACTCGACATAGCCCTCAAAGAACATATTATAAAGTTAGAAATAGCTTTTTAATTTTGCGAAAAAAAGCTCCATTCTTATTTTTTTTGAGGCAAAGTACTTCTGCTATATTTAAAAATTATCTGATTATGAAAAACTCAGAAAATTCCGAATTGTATTTTCGTTATTACAGAATGGGAATTCGCGACGGGATTTGTGGGAAACGGGGGAAGTGTAGCTTAAATGAGAAATGAGAGCATTAGTGTTTGCATGGCAACCTACAATGGTGAAAAGTTCCTCAAAGAGCAAATAAATTCAATTTTGTCTCAGCTCCAAGACAATGACGAATTAATAATAGTTGATGACAATTCTACCGACTCCACTAGATTAATTATTGAAGGATATTCAGATAGGCGAATTAAAAAAATTTATAATGAACGGAATATTGGAGTCAATAAGAATTTCGAAAAAGCAATAATTCATTCACAAGCAAAGTATATTTTTCTAGCGGATCAAGACGATATTTGGATTCCAGAACGTATAGATGTCATGCTTGAAAAACTCCAAGAGCAGGGAACACTTGTTGTCTCCGGTAATGTGGTATCTATCGATTCTGGTGGAACTCCTTTAGTTGCCTCTTTCAGAAAACTAGATTCGATGGATTCAAAGAACAAAGCAAAAATTTTACGACGAATATTTTTGGGAAAAGCGGCTTATTTTGGATGTGCAATGGGTTTTTCTCGAGATCTATGTAAAGTGATTCTACCCTTTCCTGATTTCATCGAATCACATGATTTATGGATTGTTATGGCAGGTATTTTCCTCGATGGGAATGCTCATTGTGATAACAATGTCCTTTACAGAAGAATTCATACGAATAATGCCAGTTTACAATCGAGAAGAACATATAAGAAAATTCTTTCAAGATTTATTTTTATAAGGCAAATGATGGAGCTTAGAAAACGATCACTGCCCAAAGTCCAGGAGGAATAAGTGACGGTCGATTCATCTTCAAATAAAGGCTATACTTCCAAATTAAAAATTGATTGTAAAACCGCTGGGTTTTATGCTTTTTTACTGTTGGTTGCGGATTGTTCAATAAGTGAAGCTGGCCGTTGGCTAATGTTTGGTCCTTTGAGTATACGCATGATCCTTGGACTGATTTCGATTATTTGCACTATTATTTTGATTTTCAAGGATTTTATAAATTATATCAGAAATCTTATCAAAAATCCAATGGTCTTTAGTTTGATGCTATTCGGTATATATTTCCTCGTTAGTGCGGTATATGGGTATTATGTTGGAAATAGGATTGATGTTCTGGCTACTGATTTAAAGGGGTTTGCATGGGTGTTCATTGTACCAGTAGGGGTTGTGCTAGTTGATGAAGAAAAAAAAGTACTTATGTTAATGAAAACACTGATTTTAGGATCAATATTACACTCAATAATGCTGATAATTTTCAATATCGCACTGGTTTTCTTTAAAAGCGATGTTTCGATACTCATGAATTTCGTCAGGAACAAGCAGATTGGGTTTATTGATATTGTGGCGGGAGATCTCTATCGTTTTGCTTTTGGAAGTGTCCTGTTTTCGGTGGCTAGTATAATGTTTATGGTGTATTTCCAAATGTATCGATCTAAAATTAATTATGTAATTATTCTTGCTACAGCGATATGTCTATTCTCATTGCTAATTAGTTACACTCGTTCAGTATATGGGGCTGCATTTCTTTCATTATTAATTTTTGCTGTTGGTTATCTCATTTATTTCTCAAAACAGAGAAAGAAATTGTTCTTATTTGGTGCTTTATCGCTTATCGTTATGGTTTTACTAGTGTTTTGTTTCCAAACATCTCCTGTAAATAATTATTTGCTTTTTGGATTAAAGAGAACATTCCCAAATATTTCATTTGATGCATTACAAAGTGTTTCGAATACAATATATACAGGTGCTAGTACGGTGGACGTAGGAGTTGAAGTATTTGATGCAATCACTAGCATTTCAGATGCTTTGCGAAATAACACAAAATTTGAATTGTCAGAAATGATTAAACAAAATCCCATCTTAGGTAATGGATTAGGGGCGTCGATCGCTTCAAGGCCATCTGGGTTGGTAGAATATACATATCATGACTTACTGAACAAAATTGGGATTGTCGGAGTTTTTTTATACCTTTTTCCAGTATTATATATGATAGTTAATTTATTTTTAAAAATAGGTATATCAAATGGTTCTTGGATTATAAAATTCTCTTGGTTTTGTGGACTCTCTACTTTTTTATTTGCTTCTTACTATACTCCTTATATGAATAACGCATTGGGTTTATGCTTTTATGGATTAACAATTGCATCTTTCACGTGTTTAGATAAGAAGGAGTATTCTGTAAAATCTCATTCTCTTTTGTAGAGTACGTCCCTTGGAGGTTTACATGAAAGGCATTATTCTTGCCGGAGGCGCCGGCACCCGTCTCTATCCCTTGACGATGGTCACGAGCAAGCAGTTGTTGCCCGTCTACGACAAGCCGATGATCTACTACCCCCTCTCCACCTTGATGCTCGCCGGCATCAAGGAGATCCTGATCATCTCCACTCCAGATGATACCCCCCGCTTTGAGCATCTCTTGGGTGACGGGAGCCAGTTTGGGATCCACCTCTCATACAAGGTCCAACCTTCGCCCGATGGCCTTGCCCAGGCCTTCCTCTTGGGCGAGGAGTTCATCGGAGACGATACTTGCGCCATGGTACTCGGGGACAACATCTTCTACGGCAACGGCTTCTCCCCCTTGCTTCGGAAAGCAGTTGAGGATGCATCTCTTGGTAAAGCAACAGTCTTCGGCTACTACGTCAACGACCCCGAACGCTTTGGGGTGGTTGAGTTCGACTCAGAGGGCAATGTCGTCTCTGTGGAGGAGAAGCCGGCTGAGCCGAAGAGCAACTACGCCATCACCGGCCTCTACTTCTATGACAACCGGGTCGTGGAGCTTGCCAAGCAGGTCAAGCCATCGAAGCGCGGGGAGCTTGAGATCACCGACTTGAACCGACTCTACTTGGAGGCCGGGGATTTGAAGGTCCAGCTCCTCGGCCGGGGTTTCGCCTGGCTCGACACCGGTACGATGGACAGCCTCGTTGATGCCGCCGATTTTGTACGCATGATCGAGAAGCGGCAGGGCATCAAGATATCGGCACCCGAGGAGATCGCCTTCATGAACGGTTGGATCACCAAGGATGAACTATTGGCAAGTGCTGACCGCTATGGCAAGAGCCCCTATGGGCAGCATCTCAGGCGTGTTGCACAAGGGCGCATCCACTATTAGGATGATGGCATGAGAATCCTGATAACCGGCTCTTTGGGGCAACTGGGAAGCGAGCTGAGACGAATCATCAACGGGGGCGCCTCCGTGCTTGGGGTACTTCCTGCGATCTACCACGATGCGGAGTTGTTGACGGTCGATGTCGATGATCTGGACATCACCGATTCTGATGCAGTGGATGCGTACTTCGACGAGTATCGTCCCAGCCTAGTCTTCAACTGCGCCGCCTACACTAATGTCGACGGCTGTGAAAGTGATGAGGAGACGGCGTATCGCGTGAACGCACTTGGGGTCAAGCACCTCGCCCGGGCGTGTGCTCACCTTGGGTCACGTCTCATCCACCTCTCCACGGACTACGTCTTTTCGGGGGAGGGGACTGTCCCGTATACCGAGAGCGACAAGCCCGACCCTAGGACCGCCTATGGGAGGACCAAGCGGGCAGGGGAGGAGTTTGTATTGGGCTACTGCCCTGACAGCATCGTCTGCCGCACCGCCTGGCTCTACGGCCATGAGGGGGGCAACTTCGTCAAGACGATGTTGCGCTTGGCGAGAGAGAAAGGAGAACTGACGGTCGTCAGCGACCAGGTGGGCAATCCCACCTGCGCTGTCGACCTTGCTTGGCAGTTGGTGCTGCTTGCAGCCTCGAGTGAACGGGGGATCTTCCATGCGACGGGTAATGGGGAGCCGGTGAGCTGGCACACCTTCGCCAAGAGGATTGTAAGCCAAGCAGACCTTGATGTATCGGTCCATCCGTGCACCACCGATGAGTTTCCCCGTCCTGCGCGGAGGCCCGCCTTCTCTGCGTTGGACAACAAGCGGCTACGGGACACCATCGGGGACAGCATGCGGGAGTGGACAGTGGCCTTGGACAGTTTTCTTGAAGAGTATTTGAAGAAGGAGGGGATACGATGAGCAACAAGACCTATCTGGTGACCGGAGGAGCCGGCTTCATTGGCTCGAACTTCATCCTGCATCTGTTGAAGAAATATCAGGATGTTCAGATTGTGAACGTGGACAAGCTCACCTATGCGGGCAACCTGGAGAACCTCGCCTCGGTGATGGATGACAGCCGTCACCGCTTCATCCAGGCGGATATTTGTGATCGAGATGCGATGGAGAGGATCTTCGCTGAACATGAGATCGACTATGTGGTGAACTTCGCCGCCGAGAGTCATGTGGACCGCTCCATCACCGACCCGGACGTCTTTGTCCGTACCAATGTGATGGGAACGCTCAATCTGCTCAACACCGCAAAGAGTGCGTGGCAGACCGGTGATGATGAGTACCGAGAGGGGGTGAAGTTTCAGCAGGTCTCCACCGACGAGGTCTATGGCTCGCTCGGCCCCGATGGCTTCTTTGTAGAGACGACCCCGCTCGACCCGAGGAGCCCATACTCTGCCAGCAAGACGGCAGCCGACCTCTTGGTGAAGGCGTACTTCGACACCTACCGCTTCCCGATCAACATCACCCGCTGTTCGAACAACTACGGTCCCTACCAGTTCCCTGAGAAGCTCATCCCCTTGATGATCAACAACTGCCTGAACAAGAAGGAGCTGCCGGTCTATGGCGATGGCCTGCAGGTTCGTGACTGGCTCTATGTGGATGACCACTGCAAGGCCATCGACCTGGTGTTACGGGGTGGCAGGAGCGGAGAAGTGTACAACGTCGGCGGGCACAACGAACGGACCAACATCACCATCGTTCGGAACATCATCGCCTATGTTTCGGAGAAGGTGGACCCGTCCATCGACGAGCGGCTCATCAAGCACGTCACCGACCGCAAGGGGCATGACAGGCGCTATGGTATCGACCCGACCAAGATCCGAGAGGAGCTGGGCTGGGAGCCGGAGACGATGTTCGAAGAAGGAATCCGGAAGACCATCGACTGGTACCTGGAGAACAAGGAGTGGATGGAAGGTGTGACCAGCGGTTCCTACCAGCACTACTACGAAGAGATGTACGCAAACAGATAAGGAAAACATGGGACAGTTCACCTTCAAAGAGACAGCAATCGAGGGAGTCATCCTCATCGAGCCGAGGGTATTTGGCGATGAGCGGGGCTACTTCATGGAGACATACAACAAGGCCGACTTCACAGAGGCCGGCATCACCTGCGAGTTCGTGCAGGACAACCAGAGCAAGTCCTCCAAAGGGGTGCTCAGGGGGCTGCACTACCAGAAGCAATACTCTCAAGCCAAGCTGGTGCGAGTCATAAGGGGCGAGGTCTTTGACGTCGCAGTCGACCTCAGGAAGAATAGCCCCACCTATGCCAAATATGTTGGGGTCATTCTTTCTGCTGAAAAAAAGAACATGCTCTACATCCCCAAGGGCTTCGCCCATGGCTTCCTCGTCCTCTCCGACGAGGCGGAGTTCACCTACAAGTGTGATGAGTTCTACCACCCTGAGGACGAGGGAGGTATCAGGTGGAATGATCCGACAATAGGGATAAAATGGCCGGAGGTGGAAGTTCGCTATCTTGTCAAGGAAAGAGATGGTAATTTTCCTCTCTTAAAAATAAGGCAATATGAAAATTAGTCAGATATTGATTCGTGATTTAAGGATTCTAAGTAGTCTAATAATTGGGAAATTTTTTAGAAGGGATCCAAATCTCTGGGTGTTTGGAGAGTGGTTTGGAAAGAGATGTTGTGATAATTCTTTATATTTGGCGAATTATGTGAGCGAGCACTATCCTGATATAAGGGCTGTTTGGATACATAGAGAAGGGACAGATTTGTCGTTGTTACATCCAGATATCGAGAGAATCGAAATGGATAGCGCGGCTGCTATACGATGTCTGAAACACGCAGCTGTAGCAATAATGAATGAAGGATTCGTAGATTTCTCAGAAAAACAGAAGTTCTACTTTGGATCTGCCGTCACAGTGAACCTATGGCATGGAGTTCCATGGAAAAGAATATTCAATGATTCGGTGTTGTCAAAAAATAATATTAAGAATTTTCATACAGGATTGATGAATGCAGTATGCAAGGCAAAAATATTTCTTGCCAACTCTTCTGAGTTTAGAAGGATTTTAATTAATTCTAATAATTTGGAGAGTTCGCAAATTATTATGGCAGGGTATCCCAGAAATTCATTGTTCTACAGTGAGAATTTAATTGAAAAGGCACGTCAGAAAACAGTTGAGATGATAAGGGATCAAGGTATTGCCTGCTCTATGGAAACAAAAATCATAACATATATGCCTACATTCAGAGACAAGACACATGATATATTCTCATTTGTGCAACTATCAACTGATGAGAAATTTAATAGTATTTTGGAAAAAGAAAATGCGATTTTGGTCCAGAAAGGGCATTTTATTACTTCAGAGCGAGGGGGAATACCTAACAAGAACCTAAACACACGAATAATTGAGCTTGACCATATTTCTGCACAGGAATTACTCGCTGCTACGGATTTGTTAGTCACAGATTATTCTAGCTGTTTTTTTGATTTCTTGCTACTTGATAGACCAATAATACACTACCTTTACGATTATGACTATTATGCAAATATAGATAGGGGCTTATATTACCGAAAAGAGGATGTGGCATGCGGCGATTGTGCCATGACCGTTGATAATCTAATCGACTCGATA
>Ga0208694_1003556_pt1 | contig 14892 bp, 12 predicted proteins | sample AD_UKC078_MetaG_FD_184442 | JGI IMG/M metagenome (GOLD analysis project Ga0208694, IMG submission 184442) | Active sludge microbial communities of municipal wastewater-treating anaerobic digesters from USA - AD_UKC078_MetaG (SPAdes) (version 2) | ecosystem: Engineered > Bioreactor > Anaerobic >...
AGTCGGATCGACATCGACGCACTGACCCAACTCCTCCCGACTCTCGAGGAAGGCATGGTGCCCAAGATCGAGGCATGTCTGCGCGCGGTGCGGGCCGGGGTGCCGAGCGCACACGTCATCGACGGACGGGTCCCGCACTGCGTACTGGCCGCACTGTTCACCGATGACGGGTCCGGCACCACGGTGGTCGGCGAATGACCGGCACAGGGGGCGGCCTGCTGGACCGCTGGCGCGCGGTCATGATGGACAATTACGGCACCCCGCCGCTGGCTCTGACGTCAGGGGAGGGCGCAACGGTCACGGGCGCCGATGGACGGATCTACCTGGACCTGCTCGCCGGCATCGCGGTCAATGTCCTCGGACACCGCCACCCGGCCGTCATCGCGGCGGTCACCGCGCAACTCGACACCCTGGGCCACGTTTCGAACCTCTATGCCACCGAACCCGGCATCGCCCTGGCCGAAGAACTGGTCGACCAGCTGGGTGTTCCGGCGCGGGTGTTCTTCTGCAACTCCGGCGCCGAAGCCAATGAGGCCGCTTTCAAACTGACGCGGCTGACCGGGAGAACGCGGATCGTGGCGGCCCAGAACGCGTTTCACGGACGGACCATGGGATCGCTGGCGTTGACCGGGCAACCGGCCAAGCGCGCCCCGTTCGAACCATTACCCGGCGAGGTCGTCCACGTCCCCTACGGCGACGTCGCAGCCCTCGCGAGAGCGGTTGATTCCCAGACGGCGGCGGTATTCCTGGAGCCGATCATGGGGGAGGGTGGCGTGGTCGTCCCGCCGGATGGCTACCTGGCCGCGGCGCGCGAGATCAGCAGCAGGCACGGCGTCCTCCTCGCCCTCGACGAGGTGCAGACCGGTGTCGGCCGCACCGGCACGTTCTACGCCCATCAGCACGAGGGCATCACTCCCGACATCGTCACGCTGGCCAAGGGACTGGGTGGCGGGCTGCCCATCGGCGCCTGCCTGGCCGCCGGACCGGCCGCGGAGCTGATGACGCCCGGAACCCACGGCAGCACCTTCGGCGGCAACCCGGTGTGCACCGCAGCGGCGCTGGCCGTGCTGCGGGTGCTGCGCGATGATGACCTCGTCACCCGTGCCTCCCTGCTCGGTAAGACCCTGGCGGACGGAATCGAAGGATTACGCCATCCGCTGGTCGCCTACGTCCGCGGCCGTGGCCTGTTGCTCGGCATCGTGCTCACCACGCCCGCGGGAAAGGCTGTCGAGACCGCCGCCCGCGATGCCGGCTTCCTGATCAACGCCGCCGCCCCGGACGTCATCCGACTGGCTCCACCTCTGATCATCACCGACGAGCAGGTGCACAGTTTCCTGGGCTCCTTGCCACAGATCCTGGACACCGCCCAGCGAACTCAGGAGACGACCCCGTGACCGTCCGTCATTTCCTTCGCGACGACGACCTGACCCCCGCCGAGCAGGCCGAGGTGCTGGCGTTGGCAGCCGAACTCAAGCAGGCTCCGTTCAGCCGCCGCCCACTGGAGGGACCGCGGGGAGTGGCGGTCATCTTCGACAAGAACTCGACCCGCACGCGGTTCTCCTTCGAAGTGGGCATCACCCACCTCGGCGGGCATGCGGTGGTCGTCGACGGCCGCTCTACCCAACTGGGCCGGGAGGAGACCCTGGCCGACACTTCGCGGGTACTGTCCCGCTACGTCGAGGCGATCGTATGGCGTACCTTCGGCCAGCAGCGCCTCGTCGAAATGGCCTCGGCGGCAACGGTTCCGATAGTCAACGCATTGTCCGACGAGTTTCATCCCTGCCAGGTGCTCGCCGACCTGCAAACACTCAACGAGAAGAAGGGCAGACTGCGCGGGCTCAGACTGACCTACCTGGGCGACGGCGCCAACAACATGGCGCATTCGCTCATGTTGGGCGGCGTGACCGCCGGTGTGAACGTCACCATCGCCGCTCCGCCCGGCTTCGCCCCGGACCCGGACGTCCTCGCGGCCGCCACCCGGCGCGCGACCGAGACCGGCGCGTCCGTGCACACCACCACCGATCCGCAGGCCGCGGCCCGGGGAGCCGACGTCCTGGTCACCGATACCTGGACATCGATGGGCCAGGAGAACGACGGTCTGGACCGGGTCGGCCCGTTCCGGCCGTACCAGGTGAACTCCGACCTGCTGGCGCTGGCCGAACCGGATGTCACTGTGCTGCACTGCCTTCCGGCGCACCGTGGTGAGGAGATCACCGATTCGGTGATCGACGGGCCGCACAGCGCAGTCTGGGATGAGGCGGAGAACCGGTTGCACGCGCAGAAGGCTCTGCTGGTGTGGCTGCTGGAGTCCCGATGAGCCGCTTGCGCGAAGAGCGAGAACCCCGATGAGCCGCTTGCGCGAAGAGCGAGAACCCCGATGAGCCGCTTGCGCGAAGAGCGAGAACCCCGATGAGCCGCTTGCGCGAAGAGCGAGAACCCCGATGAGCCGCTTGCGCGAAGAGCGAGAACCCCGATGAGCCGCTTGCGCGAAGAGCGAATGCCCTCATGACCCGCACTTCGGAGACCACCAGAGCGGGACGACAGGCCCGAATCGTGGCACTCCTGTCCAACCGCCCCGTGCACAGCCAGAGCGAGTTGGCCGCCTTGTTGGCGGACGAGGGCATCGAGGTGACTCAGGCCACCCTGTCACGCGACCTGGAGGAACTCGGTGCGGTGAAACTGCGCGGCGCCGACGGTGGCGTTGGCACCTACGTGGTCCCCGAGGACGGCAGCCCGGTGCGCGGCGTCGCCGGCGGCACCGAACGGATGTCCCGTCTCCTCGGGGAACTGCTGGTGTCCACCGACGCAAGCGCAAACCTGGCGGTGCTGCGGACCCCGCCGGGAGCCGCGCACTACCTGGCCAGCGCCATCGACCGGGCCGCCCTTCCGGAGGTGGTCGGCACGATAGCGGGCGACGACACCGTGGTCGTTGTCGCCCGCGAACCCATGACAGGTGCACAATTGGCCGCCAGGTTCGAGTCGATTCGCCGATCCGCCTGACGACGTAACGAGCGCAGTGAAGCAACGAGAACGAGCGCAGTGAAGCGACGAGAAGGAGTAACCGATGTCTGAGCGTGTCATCCTCGCCTATTCCGGCGGACTGGACACTTCGGTGGCCATCAGCTGGATCGGCAAGGAGACCGGCCGCGAGGTGGTGGCCGTCGCCATCGACCTCGGGCAGGGCGGCGAGGACATGGAGGTGGTCCGGCAGCGCGCCCTGGACTGCGGTGCAGTGGAGGCGGTGGTGGTCGACGCCCGCGACGAGTTCGCCGACGAGTACTGCCTGCCGGCCATCCAGTCCAACGCGCTTTACATGGACCGCTACCCGTTGGTGTCCGCGCTGAGCCGGCCGCTGATCGTCAAGCATCTGGTCACCGCAGCTCGCGAGCACAGAGGTGGGATCGTCGCCCACGGCTGCACCGGCAAGGGCAACGACCAGGTTCGCTTCGAAGTCGGCTTTGCGTCGCTGGCACCGGATCTGGAGGTCCTCGCACCGGTCCGGGACTACGCCTGGACCCGCGAGAAGGCCATCGCCTTCGCCGAGGAGAACGCGATCCCGATCAACGTCTCCAAGCGCTCGCCGTTCTCGGTCGACCAGAACGTGTGGGGCCGGGCGGTGGAGACCGGGTTCCTGGAGCACCTTTGGAACGCGCCGACCAAGGACGTCTACGACTACACCGAGGATCCAACGCTCAACTGGAACACCCCCGATGAGGTCATCGTCGGGTTCGAGCGCGGGGTGCCGGTCAGCATCGACGAGCGTCCGGTGACGGTGCTGGAGGCCATCGTCGAACTCAACCGGCGTGCGGGCGCACAGGGTGTGGGCCGGCTGGACGTGGTGGAGGACCGGCTGGTGGGCATCAAGAGCCGCGAGATTTACGAGGCTCCCGGCGCCATGGTGCTGGTCACCGCCCACACCGAACTCGAGCACGTCACGCTGGAACGCGAACTCGGCCGGTTCAAGCGGCTGACCGACCAGCGCTGGGGCGAGCTGGTTTATGACGGGCTGTGGTTCTCGCCGCTGAAGACGGCACTGGAATCGTTCGTCGCCAAGACCCAGGAGCGGGTGAGCGGCGAGGTCCGGCTGGTGCTGCACGGTGGTCACATCGCGGTGAACGGACGCCGGAGCCCCGAATCTCTGTACGACTTCAACCTGGCCACCTACGACGAGGGCGACAGCTTCGATCAGTCCGCGGCCAAGGGCTTCGTGCACGTTCACGGACTGTCCTCGAAGATCGCCGCCCGCCGGGACCTGGGCTTGTGATGACACCGAGTGCGCGTGTCAGTACGACAACACACCGCTTTCCGCGTACCGGCGCGCACGCTCGTGAGGGAGCGATGGCATGAGCACCAACGAGGGCTCACTGTGGGGTGGACGGTTCGCCGACGGGCCCGCGCCGGCGCTGGCCGCGCTCAGCAAATCCACGCACTTCGACTGGGTACTGGCGCCCTATGACGTCGCCGCATCCAAGGCCCACACCCGGGTGTTGCACGCCGCCGGATTGCTCACCGGCGAACAGCGCGACGGTCTGCTGGCCGGCCTGGACAGTCTTGGCTCCGACATCGCCGATGGATCCTTCGCCCCTGCACCCACCGATGAGGACGTCCACGGTGCGCTCGAACGCGGCCTGATCGACCGGGTGGGCCCCGATCTCGGTGGTCGGCTGCGGGCCGGCCGGTCCCGCAACGACCAGGTCGCGACGCTGTTCCGAATGTGGCTGCGGGATGCGATGGCCCGAGTGGCCGGCGGCGTTCTCGACGTGGTCGCGTCGTTGGCCGACCAGGCCGCCGCGCACCCGACGGCGATCATGCCCGGGAAGACCCATCTGCAGGCCGCCCAACCGGTGCTGCTGGCCCACCACCTGCTCGCGCACGCCCAACCGCTGCTGCGTGACGTAGACCGGATCGTCGATTTCGATGCTCGCACGGCCGTGTCCCCCTACGGATCGGGTGCGCTGGCCGGTTCATCATTGGGGCTGGATCCCGAAGCGATTGCCGCCGAACTCGGCTTCACCGCCGCTGCGGCAAATTCCATCGACGCCACCGCCGCCAGAGACTTCGCCGCTGAGGCGGCGTTCGTGCTGGCGATGATCGGTGTCGACCTGTCCCGGCTGGCCGAGGACATCATCCTTTGGAGCACAACGGAATTCGGCTACGCCACCCTGAGTGACGCCTGGTCGACCGGCAGCTCGATCATGCCGCAGAAGAAGAACCCGGACATCGCCGAACTGGCCCGCGGCAAGTCCGGTCGGCTGATCGGCAATCTGGCCGGGCTGCTTGCCACTCTCAAGGCCCAGCCACTGGCCTACAACCGGGACCTGCAGGAGGACAAGGAGCCGGTGTTCGACTCCGTCGCCCAACTGGAGTTGTTGCTGCCGGCGATGGCGGGTCTGGTCGGCACGCTGGCTTTCCACCCGGATCGAATGGCCGCGCTGGCCCCTGCGGGATACACATTGGCCACCGACCTCGCCGAGTGGCTGGTCCGGCGCGGTGTCCCGTTCCGGAACGCGCACGAAGCGGCCGGCGCCGCGGTACGTGCCGCGGAGACCCGCGGTATCGGGCTCGACGAGCTGACCGACTCCGAGTTGACCGCGATCAGCGACCAGTTGACCCCCGAGGTGCGGGCGGTGCTGACCGTCCACGGGTCGGTGACGTCCCGCAACTCGCGTGGCGGCACCGCGCCCGAACAAGTCGCCCGCCAACTCGAGGAAGTGCGGAACACCGCGACCGCTCTGCGCCATCGGATCGTCCGGGACCGCTGACGTGGGCCCGAAGCGTGAGACACCCTCGGGTTACGCACTCTTCGGCCACCGGCAGTTCAGGAACCTCTGGGGCGCGAACCTGGTCCTGACGCTCGGCCTGGTGATGCTCATGCTCGGGGCCTCCTGGACCATGACGTCGCTTACCGACGACCCCGTGCTGGTCAGCATGGTGCAGACAGTGATGAGTCTGCCGTTCGTGATCTTCGGCATACCGGTGGGTGTCGCCTCGGATTCCCTGGGCCATCGGACCCTGCTGCTGGCATCTCAGTTCTGGATGCTCACCGTCACCGGTCTGATGGGCGTCATCGCCCTGACCGGGGGATGGGACTTCACCCCGGCGCTGCTGCTGTCGACGATGTTCCTCGTCGGCATCGGGGTGGTGGTCCAGCAGGCGGCCTGGAAGCCGTTTCTGCACAGCCTTGTTCCGGAGGACAAACTCGTCGCGGCGATATCGCTGAACTCCCTGAGCAACAAGATCTCCCAGACCCTCGGCCCGATTCTCGGCGGCTACCTGATGGGTGTGGCCGGGACGGCGGTGGTGCTGTTCACCAGAGCCGTCTCACACGTGGTGATGATCCTCGCGGTGCTGCGCGAATCGAAGCGCGCCCCGGCACTGGTCAGCGCTGAGAAGGTGGAGGGTCATTCACTGCGAGACGGCTGGAACACCCTGCGCCGCTCCAGACCACTGCACGGACCGATGGTCCGGTGCGCCCTGCTGATGGTTCCCTGTTCCGGGGTGCTGGCGCTGTTGCCACTTGAGGCCAAGGAGAACATCCAGACCGGAGCGATCGGCTACGGCGGGTTGCTGGCCGCGCTCGGGTTGGGCACGACCGTTGGGGTGTCGTTGATGCCGCTGCTGCAGAGCCGGATTCGGCTGAACCCGGTGTCGGGAGTCATGCTCGGGGTCTTCGCGCTCAGCACCCTCGGGATCAGCCAGTGGGACAGCATGCTGCTGGACGCCGCTTTCCTGTTCTTCTTCGGGTTCGCCTGGAGCGTGCTGAGCGTGAGTCACCAGTTCGCCGTGCAGGTTTCCGCCCCGAATGAGATGCGCGGCCTGATGACGTCGTTGTACGCCTTGGTGTTGCAGGGGTCGATGGCACTGGGCAGTCTCGGGTTCGGCGTGCTCGCCCAGCACACGGGGGTGAGCCGGAGCATCCTGATCGCCGGTGTCGTAGCGATGAGCGGTCTGCTCCTGGTCGGCGTCTACCGGGTTCCCGACGCCGATCCCGAAGCATCAGCCGACTGATTCGATCAGCTCCGACAACTCCAACCAGCGGTCCTCGGTCCCGGCGAGTTCGGCCTCCAGTTCGCGCAACTCAGCGGTGAGTCGGCCCAGCCCCACATGGTCGGATTGGTCGTGCTCGGCAAGCTCGACGTGTTTTGCGTCCACCCGGGCGGCGAGCTTGGCCAGCAACCGCTCCAGTGCGGCCACTTCCTTTCGCACACGATGAATTTCGGCACCGGACAGCTCAGGATCGGGTAATCGCGGCGCCGCCTCCGCGGGTTGCGCCGTGCGACGGGCGGCGATCCGCAGATACTCGTCCACACCGCCCGGCAGATGCCGCAGTCGGCCGTCGAGCACGGCGTACTGCTGGTCGGTGATCCGCTCCAGGAGATAGCGATCATGGGACACCACGATCAGCGTCCCCGGCCAGGAGTCGAGCAGATCCTCGGTGGCGGAAAGCATGTCGATATCGACATCGTTGGTGGGTTCGTCGAGCACCAGCACGTTGGGCTCGGCGAGCAAGGTCAGCATCAACTGCAGCCGCCGCCGTTGGCCACCGGAAAGCTCGCCCACCCGGGTGGACAGCTGGTCCCGGCCGAAGCCGAGGCGCTCCAGCAACTGTGCCGGGGTGAGTTCCTTCCCGTCGACCTGATAGCCCGCCTTGAGTCGGCCCACCACGTCTCGAACCAGGTCGTCCTCGATCTCGGCAAGCTGGCCACCCTGTTGGTCCAGGATCGCCAACCGGACGGTCTTGCCGCGCTTGACGCGGCCGCTGTCCGGACTCAGCGTTCCGGCGAGCAAACTCAGCAGCGTCGACTTGCCCGCACCGTTGGCGCCGACGATGCCGGTGCGCTCGCCCGGGGCGATCCGCCACTCGACATTCCGCAGCACCGTCCGGTCACCGAAGGACACCGACACGTCGAGCAGGTCCACGACGTCCTTGCCCAGCCGCGCAGTCGCCAGCCTGGCCAACTCCACGTTGTTGCGGAGCGGTGGAACGTCGGCGATCAGCTGATTGGCCGCGTCGATGCGGAACTTCGGCTTCGACGTGCGGGCCGGGGCGCCGCGGCGCAGCCAGGCCAGTTCCTTGCGCATCAGATTCTGGCGCTTGGCCTCGGCGGCGGCAGCCTGCCGGTCGCGCTCCACCCGCTGCAACACGTAAGCGGCATAGCCGCCGTCGAACGGCTCGACCTGGCCGTCGTGCACTTCCCAAGTAGTGGTAGCGACCTCGTCGAGGAACCAGCGGTCATGGGTGACCACCAGCAAGCCGCCGGTGTTGCGCGCCCAGCGGCGCTTGAGATGCTCGGCAAGCCAGGTGATGCCCTCGACGTCGAGATGGTTGGTGGGCTCGTCGAGGGCGATGACGTCCCATTCTCCGACGAGCAGCGCCGCCAACTGAACACGCCGTCGCTGCCCCCCGGAGAGCGACGCGACCGTGGCCCGCCAGTCGATGTCGGCCACCAGCCCGGCGACGACATCGCGGATCCGCGGATCCCCGGCCCATTCGTGTTCAGGCCGATCACCCACCAGGGCGGCCCCGACCTCGGCGGCCGGATCCAGAGAGTCGGCCTGCTCCAGCGCCGCAACCTGCAGCCCGCCACGGCGAGTCACCCGGCCGGAGTCCGGTGCCAACGCGCCGGTCAGCATGGCGAGCAGGCTCGACTTTCCGTCACCGTTGCGCCCGACGATGCCGATCCGGTCGCCGTCATTGACCCCGACTGTGACGTCGCCGAAGACGACGCGTGTCGGATACTGGAGGTGGAGCGCTTCAGCGCCCAGCAGATGTGCCACTGCCGACGACCTTAACGTCCGGCGAAGGCCCTGCTGACAGGCACCGAACCAATCGGTGGGCACCTGCCGGTGTGCCATGATGGGCTGCTGTTGGACATTCTTTCGCCGGAGATTCGGGAGCCATGGTCGATCTGAACTTGTCAGGGCTCACCAAGCCTCTGGAGCGGCTGGTGGCCACCGCCCAGAACGGCTACGAGGTGGCCCGATGGGGCGGCTTGGAGACCGGCGCGGTGCCCTCGCCGTTCCAGATCTTCGAGAGCACCCCGATGTACAAACTGCGGCGGTACTTCCCGCCGGACAGCCGGCCCGGCCGGCCGCCGGCCGGGCCGCCGGTGCTGATGGTGCACCCGATGATGATGTCGGCCAACATGTGGGACGTCACCAAGGAGGATGGTGCGGTCGGCATCCTGCACGCCGCCGGACTGGACACCTGGGTCATCGATTACGGCTCGCCGGATCAGGTCGAGGGCGGTATGGACCGCACGCTCACCGACCATATCGTCGCGCTGAGCCAGGCCATCGACACCGTGAAGGAGACAACCGGTCAGGACGTACACCTGGCCGGCTACTCCCAGGGGGGCATGTTCTGCTACCAGACCGCCGCGTTCCGGCGATCCAAGGATGTGGCGAGCATCATCGCCTTCGGCTCCCCGGTGGACACCCTGGCCGGACTTCCGGGGGGTCTGCCGGCGAACCTCGCCGTCGGGGTCGCCGACTTCCTGGCCGACCACGTCTTCAACCGGATCGACATACCGAGTTGGTTGGCGCGCACCGGATTTCAGCTGCTTGATCCGATCAAGACAGCGAAGTCCCGGGTGGATTTCCTCATGCAACTGCATGATCGGGAAGCATTGCTGCCCCGCGAGCAGCAGCGCCGCTTCCTCGACAGCGAGGGCTGGATCGCCTGGTCCGGGCCGGCGGTGTCGGAGCTGCTCAAGCAGTTCGTCTCGCACAACCGGATGATGACCGGCGGGTTCGCCATCCAGGGCCAACTGGTCACCCTCAGCGACATCACCTGTCCGGTACTCGCCTTCGTCGGGGAGGTCGATGACATCGGCCAGCCCCCCGCGGTGCGGGGGATCAAGCGTGCCGCGCCCAAGGCCGAGGTGTACGAGGCCATCATCCGGGCCGGGCATTTCGGACTCGTGGTGGGCTCGAAGGCCGCGACCATCACCTGGCCGACCGTCGGCGACTGGGTGCTCTGGGTGTCCGGCCGGGAACCCAGACCCGCCAATATCGTCCCTATGCCGGACACATCCCCCGATGGCGCCGAGACCGGCGTCGCGATGAGTTCGCTCCTCATGCACGGGTTCGCCGAAGCCTCCGAGTTGGCGATGACACTGGCCCGAGGTGCCGCGGATGCCGTGGTGGCCGCGAACCGCTCGGTGCGGACACTGGCCATCGAGACCGCCCGCACACTGCCGCGGCTGGTCCGGCTCGGCCAGATCAACGACCACACCCGGATCTCGCTGGGCCGCATCATCGCCGAGCAGGCCGACGAGGCACCCGACGGCGAGTTCCTGTTGTTCGACGGCAGGGTGCACACCTATCAGGCCGTCAACCGCCGCATCGACAACGTCGTGCGCGGCCTCATCGAGGTCGGGGTGCGTCAGGGCACCCGGGTCGGGGTGTTGATGGATACCCGGCCCAGCGCCTTGGTCGCCATCGCCGCACTGTCCCGACTCGGGGCCGTCGCGGTGCTCATGCCGCCGGACGCCGACCTCGAGCAGGCCGCCCGCCTGGGTGGGGTCACCGACATCATCACCGATCCGGGCAACCTGCCCGCTGCGAGCCAGTTGCCGGTGCAGACCCTGGTCCTCGGCGGCGGCGAGAACCGCACGCTCAACCTGTCCCAGGACAGCACCGTCATCGACATGGAGCAGATCGATCCCGACAGCGTCGAACTGCCCGGCTGGTACCGCCCCAATCCGCAGTTCGCCCGCGACGTGGCCTACGTGGTGTTCAACGCCGTCGGCGGCGGCGAACTGGTCCCCAAGCAGATCACCAACTATCGGTGGGCGCTGTCCGCGTTCGGCACCGCTTCGGCGGCGGCCCTGAACCGCAACGACACCGTCTACTGCCTCACCCCACTGCACAACCAGGGCGGCCTACTGGTCAGCCTCGGCGGCTCGGTGGTGGCCGGGTCGCGGATCGCGCTGTCTCGGGGCCTGTGCCCGGAGCGCTTCATCGACGAGGTCCGCCAGTACGGGGTGACGGTGGTCACCTACACCTGGTCGATGCTCCGGGAAGTCATCGACGCTCCCGATTTCGAGATGTCGGGGAACAACCCGATCAGGCTGTTCATGGGCTCCGGGATGCCGACCGGACTGTGGCAGCGCATTCTCGACATCTTCGAGCCGGCAAGGATTGTGGAGTTCTTCGCCACCTCCGACGGTCAGGCCGTGCTGGCCAACGTCGCCGGGCTCAAAGTCGGTAGCGAGGGTCGCCCCCTGCCGGGTGGCGGCGAGGTGGAACTCGGCGCCTACGACCCCGACGAGGATCTGATCCTCGAGGACGACCGCGGTTTTGTGCGGGTGGCGGGCCGCGAGGAGATGGGTCTGCTGCTGGCCCGACCGTGGGGTCCGATCGACCCGACCGCCGCGATCAAACGCGGGGTATTCACCCCCGGGGACATCTGGATTTCGACGGAGTCGGTGTTCTGGCGCGACGGCGACGGGGACTTCTGGTTACTCGGCAATCGCTCCGGGCTGATCCGCACCGCCCGAGGTGTGGTATTTCCCGCGCCCATCACCGACTCGATCGGAGCCGTCTCGGCGGTCGATTTGGCGGTCACCTATCCGCTAGAGGTGCCTGGTGGGACGCTGGCCGTCACCGCGATCACCCTGCGGCCCGGGATGTCGGTCACGGCGGCCGATCTGTCCGAGGCGGTCTCCGGAATGCCTGCCGGTCTGCCACCCGATCTCGTCCACGTGGTCGGCGATCTGCCGTTGAGCGCGTCCTACCGTCCGACAGTTTCGGCACTGAAGTCCGCCGGACTGCCCAAGGTGGGCCGTAACACCTGGTACCTCGACGCCGATACGGGCAGGTACAAGAGACTCACGGCCGCAGCGCGCTCAGCCCTGGCCAAGGGCAGGGACTGATCAGCGCTGTTAGGCTTGCCGGGTCGGCAGCCTGAGCGGAGGAGAACAATGGCGGGGATATTCCGCGGTTGGCGGGCAGCGCGCGACGGCTTCGTCGGAGCGGTGGCTGTCGCTGGACTCAGCACCGGACTGGCACTGGTGCCGACTGCCCACGCCGAACCAGCCCCATCGCCGGTGCCGTCGCCGACTACCTCGACGTCTGGCGGAGCCCAGGCAGCCAGCACGTCGACCGAAACCTCCGACGGGTCCGCGGCATCGGCTTCCGGTGCCGGCGGCACGGCAGTCCCCGCCGCGGCCTCGGGTGATGTCCTGGACCAGCTCGCGCAGGAGTACGCGGTGGGCTCCGGCGGCGGCCAGCTGTCGAATCTGCTCAAGATGAGCCTGAAACTTCGAGCCATGGGCTTCAAGCCGTCGAAGGCCAACCTGGCGGAGATCTCCCAGGCGATGAACTACCGGCCCAACCAGATTCCGCTGATCGAGGCACTGAAGGACGCCATCGCGTACCAGCAGAAGATCAGGGCGCAGATGGAGATTCTGCAGCAGTACCAGCAGCGGCAGGGTTCCAACAGCGCAGTCATGGGTGCGGGTCAGATGCCCGGTGACTCCAACCCCGCCAACATCCCCGGCGCTCCGCCCGCTGCGGCCGCGGCACCGCCGATGCCGGCCGCGCCGACCCCCTGACGAGCCGTGCTCGATCCCGCGCTCCTCGACATCCTGGTGTGCCCTATCGACCGGGGTCCACTGCTTCACCTCGATGACGTGCTCTACAACCCACGGCTGCGCAAGGCTTACCGCATCGAGAACAACATCCCGGTGTTGCTGGTCGACGAAGCCGCCGACGTCGACACCGCGGAACATGACCGGCTGATGGCGCTCGACCGGCGCTGAGCCGACACGGCGGCGCCGCCGCCCTGAGCCGACACGGCGGCGCCGCCGCCCTGACGAGCAGAATTCCGTACGTGACCGAACCGTCCCACCAGATGAGCGATGCCGCACTGCGCTGCGATCCGGTGACAGCCGCACGTCGCCTGCTCGGCGCGGTGCTGTCAGCCGGGGGAGTGCGAGCCCGCATCGTGGAGGTGGAGGCCTACGGCGGTCCGCCGGACGGGCCCTGGCCGGATTCTGCCTCGCACTCCTACCGCGGCCTCACCCCGCGTAATGCCGTGATGTTCGGGCCGGCCGGAAGGCTCTACACCTACCGCAGTCACGGCATTCACGTATGTGCCAACATTTCCTGCGGGGACGACGACACGGCAGCGGCAGTGCTGTTGCGCGCGGCGGTGCTGGAGTCCGGGCATGACACTGCCCGCGCCCGCCGCGGACCAGCGGCCGCCTCGGCCGCCTTGGCCCGCGGGCCGGGCAACCTGTGCGCGGCCCTGGGTATCGGGATGGAGTCGAACGGGGTGGACGTGTTCGACCAGAACTCGCCGGTTCGGCTGCACCCTGGCGCCAGTCCCGTAGAAGATCTCAGCGGCCCCCGTGTGGGTGTCAGCACCGCCGCCGACCGTCGGTGGCGGTTCTGGCTGTCGAGGTGTCCCGAGGTCTCCGCATACCGACGCAGCCCGCGCGCGCCGCGGGCCGGTGCCAGCGATTGACTCTGACTGCAACTACTTGTTGTTGCGCGGTGCGGCGCGGCGACGACCCCGCGATGGGGCAAGACCGGTCACCGTGGAGCAGCATCCATCGTGTAGAACCACTGTGGACGCGTGAGTCGATTCCGGAGGACTTGTGATCGAGCTATGCTCCGCCGAGCTGGCACCCGATCCGGGTGTGCTGGTAAGCCCGGGTGGCTTCACCTGGTTTTACGTCGACCTCGTCGACGAGCGTGGTTTCGGCGCCACCGTGATCTGGTCATGGGGTCTGCCCTTCCTTCCGGGCTACGCCCACGCGGCCCGGATCGGTCACCCTGAGCTCCCGATCGACCGGCCGAGCGTGAACATCGCCGTGTACGGGCCCGAAGGGGAACGGTTCTACCTGCTCACCGAACTTCCCCCAGACGAGTGCAGGTGGTCCGCCGACGGCCGGTCCTGGCGTCTCGGCGACTGCACGTTCACCTGGACCGACACCGCAGCAGCCGATGGGTCGGCCATCACCCGCAGGCTGGAGGCCGACCTCGACCTAGCGTTGCCCACCGGCGGTCAGGCCACCGGACGGTTGTGGTTGTCCGGACGACTTCGCCGCGACCCGCAGAACTCCGCTGGCGATGCCGCGGCGGCCGGGCCAGCCGGCTCGCACCTGTGGAGTCCGATGGTCGCCGCCGGCCGCGGCGGGCTCGAGCTGAACACCCCCGACGGGACGCTGCGGGTTGACGGTCGGGCCTACCACGACCGCAACAGCGCCGCTTTGCCGCTGGACGGTCTAGGGGTCCGAAGCTGGTGGTGGGGGCGATTGGCCTTCCCCGGTCGTGACCTCATCGTCTACCGGCTCGTCCCGTCTGCACCCGGAAGTCCTCCGCGCGATCTCGTCGTCGAAGTTCGTGAGGACGGATCCTGTCGGGTTCGCGAGGACAGCGAAGTGACGTTCGAGCGTCCGCGCCGCAACATCTGGGGGTTGCGCTGGCCGCGCACGGCGACATTCCTTGACCCCGATGGCCGGCCGGTGCACATCGAGGTCAGGACGCTCCTCGATAACGGCCCGTTCTATCAGCGCTACCTGTTGCAGGGCCGGTGCGACGGGGTGCAGGCCTACGGTATCGGCGAGAACCTGGTTCCGCACCGCGTTGACGGCGACCTGTTGCGCCCCTTGGTGCGCATGCGGGTTCACCGCGCCGACGGGCCCAACTCGATGTGGCTACCGCTGTTCTCCGGCCCCCGACAGGGCCGGTGGGGCCGGCTTATCGGCCGGGCCGGAAAGGTGCGCGCTTGAGTACCAGCGAGAAGCCGAAGGCGGATCGCGCATGAATACCAGCGAGAAGCCGAAGGCGGATCGCGCATGAATACCAGCGAGGAGCCGAAGGCGGATCGCGCATGAAAGCAGCGCCACCGGCCGGCATCTCGGTCGAGTCTCTGCTGGA
>Ga0208694_1003558_pt1 | contig 14888 bp, 10 predicted proteins | sample AD_UKC078_MetaG_FD_184442 | JGI IMG/M metagenome (GOLD analysis project Ga0208694, IMG submission 184442) | Active sludge microbial communities of municipal wastewater-treating anaerobic digesters from USA - AD_UKC078_MetaG (SPAdes) (version 2) | ecosystem: Engineered > Bioreactor > Anaerobic >...
AACAACAACACCGGAGTTCACTGTTCTTGGACCATGACCACAGATGAAATGACAGAGAGTTGGTGGTATGACAAGAATACCCCGGCTCTTTGTCCTTCCCCGTCAACCCCTGGCTGGGAGACAATGCTGCCAACCATACCTGATGTGCCTGGCTGTGTATCACACCAGTTGTAACCCTGGTGATAGATGAAGAGTGCATGTTGAGGGAAGGCAGAAATCTTCGGATACTATACACACATTTAGGATACAAAGTAAGATACGTCACAAATGAGGATTTCAGTTCACTACTGCCATTGGAATAATTGGATAAAACGATTAACGAGGCCCTGGAACGAATGTTTAACAGGATGCATGTGATAATTCATTGCTCAGCAGGTATTTGCCGAATGGTACTCTTTGCAGTCTGTCTATGAGATTGGGAGGAATGTTTTGTGAGTGCATATCTTGGAAAGGGTTTGCAACAATAATTTTGTCATTATTTGGTCGATAAATTACATGTATAGAATTAACGTCGTCACGTACTGTGAGATGTCGATAAGGTTTGAAGGTATACCCTTTTTTGGTTGAATGGACATGGATCAGATGATGACTGAACAATCTGAAAAAATCTTTTCAGATGCTGACAATACCTTCTTAAGCCATCCTTTTCTCATTTTGACGCCTTCGAAATTAAACCAATTTGTTAGAAGAACTTACCCTTATTTTTATAGTTATGTGGGCTATCATAAATATACAGGCCCGGTATTATTCTGTTTAATCCATACCATATCTTCAAGACTCTTGGCACAGTACCTCCGCTATGGTTTTGCGGGTTATTTCTCCAAACCGGCCTCAATGATAGCTTTCCCCCATTTCTCTGCAATAGGTGAATCTTCAATGACAAACTCCTGCCCCTTGGCGGCTGATTGGAAATAGCCGTCTTTCCAACTGCTATCAGAGTGATATGTAATCTTCAAGCCCTGGAACTCCTTTGGCAGGTCCCACCGAGTTCTTGATTCACCTGGTTTTGTTAAAACTAGTTTAGGATGAAACTTGAAGCAGCCATACCCTGGGATACCTTTGAGGAATGTCAGTTCATCAGTGGCAACATATATCGTATTGTTGCTGCCGCCTTGCAGATGGAGATACTTCTTGCGATTAGTATGTGGATGGTCAATCAGCCAGTCTGGCAAGCTTGTACTGTTCATTACCTTTAATATTTCACCAATTTGAAGATAACCATATATCAGATGAATATGAGGGCCAACGTATCTAAGCATGCTTCGATTGTCCTCTTCAGTCTTTCTAAACCATCCAAAGAATAAGAACAAATCGCCAATGCCAACGCCATTGTTCTCCAGATGGCCTTGGGCTCCACCCATTTGACCAAATGCCCCTTTCCATCCTTTCGGGCGTGCGATCATATCCGCATTGATGTCAGGATCTAAGTGGCACTTGGTTTCAGTATTAAATTCAGTCATGCCTAACTGATGCATTAAATTCAACACACTGACGCCTTCGCAGGTCAGCTCAGAGAAAAGCGTCCTATCACCTTGATGAGGAATGGGGAGTGAAAGCAACATTCCTGAAGGCAAAATCATACTTGGAAACTTCCCATTCTCGGAATCAAACCCTTTCCTACTAAGAATTATTTTCATAACCTTCTATTCTCCATTAATCATATTCACTGACGGTCCAGGTTTTTCAGGACCTCGTAGACCAGCCGCCAAAATCTCAGAGTAGCTTACTTGCCATGCAATTTAATCGCCTTTTGCAAATCCCGCTTCAGAGCTGTCCGTAATTCTCTGGGGGCTATGACTTCAACATGGGGTATCCAGCCGTATATCCAGTTTTTTATCCCCATGAGGCCGTTGACCTTGAACTTCACCTCAATCTTCCCGTTATCCAGCTTTTTAACCTTCTGGCTTTCGTGCCACTTCTTCCGCACAATGAAGGGCTTGATGTGCTTATCAAACTGGAGTGTAACTTCTACAGGCTCACCGTCGAGAAATGCCCCGAAGGCGCCTGAGAGTTCATTCTCAGGAGAGACTGGTTGAGGAACAAAATACTCATTTAGGAGACTTAACGAGACTACCCGGTCAAAGGCAAATGTTCTCATTGCCCTGTCTCTATGGTAATATCCACGGAAGTACCAGATACCGTCCCGGAAGAAAAGATAGTAGGGGTCGATCTTGCTCTCTCTGGGTGTCCTGGCATGAAGGGCCTTGTATTTGAGATTGATCCGCTGGTGATTGATAACTGCCCGGTGGGCCAGGGTCAAGAACGTTTCAGAAGGTGCTATGGCATCAGCATCGAGGACAATGTGCCTTAGGTCTTCTGGCTTTTTAACTGACAGTTTTTCTTCTATCTTTGCCAGGCTACGCTCCATGTCAGGGCCGAAACTTTTGAGCAGTTTTCTGGATAAAGCCAGGGCAAGAGTCTCCTCCACAGAGATATCAGGTTTCTTCAACGTGTAGCCATCGCTGAAAACATAGCTGTTCACTGCCCTGTCATAGTCTACTGGGAAACCGGCAACCTGTAACGTTGTGATATACCGGTAAACGCTCCTCTCGCTGACTTCAAGGTCCTCCATGAGAGACCTTGCCGTTACCTTTTCCTTCTTGTCAAGCTTGTTGAGAATAATCCATAGTGCATTGAACTTGTCTGACATAATCCCCCCTTTCGTGTACCATTAATATATCATATCAGGCTGCCATGTGTATGGCAGGATGTTGAAGTAACATCAATTTACGATCTCAAGACATTTGTGAACTACTTTAAATCGTTCCATTCAATAATTGGTAAGACCATTCATGATGTCCTTTCAACAAGTATTTGTCTTGGTTTATGCAATATGACCGGACGTCCTCAAAAAAGAAGCCGCAGTAAAGAGATTGTCAAAGGCGGGTAAAATGTGTCTGCCTGAAAGCTGTATTCCAGTGGAACGACCTGACAAAAGACCAGAATCCATTGGGCAATAACCTTTCGGGTTGTTCAGCAACACCTTGTCTTTTTTTTCAATTTGTGTGTCTCGATATGGGAATAAACATATTCTAAAAGATACTCAAATATTCTGATGAAATCATTTTAAAGGGCCAATGCACAACTGTTGTTGCATTGTTACGACCTCAGCTAATACATTCCCAGTCCGACCTGTCCCACCACTGCTGATGATATTTGAAAGACACATTGAGTCTTACACGGTAGGTCACAACCTTCCCGTTCTCCACTGTTACATCCTGCTTTACCACCTCACCGATGCGGATATCCTTGATGGTCTTTGTAGCAGTTTTGACGACCTGCCTGGCTGCATCCTCCCATGATTTCGTGCTGGTGCCAATGATCTGTCTCACCACATATACGCTCACAATAGCCCCTCCTATTTTATTGTGGTTCTTACGATGTTATAGGTGTTAATAGCACAAAGAAATGATATGTCAAGTGAATGGTAACTTTTGGCCTTTGCATGACGATGAGACCCCATTTTCGCCATATAGCCATGGCCTGACGTATACACACTTTTAGCATGATGTTCGGGGCTATGTTTTTAGGAAGAGATTGTTCTAAGTGGTGCCTAAAATATTGAGCGTCAGTGAATTAGGATGTGTGTGTCTAATTTTATTGAAAACACCATAGTCAATTATTCCGTTCCAGGATAGTGACCTGCCCGGTGTTTCCATTAATCCTAATCAGGTCGTTTGTTTTGATAAGCTGTGTTCCTTTACCGGTTCCCACGACGGTGGGCAGTCCGTACTCCCTGCAGATGACAGCGGCGTGAGACATAGGCCCTCCGATGTCGGTTACCACACCTGCGATCTTGAAAAAAGCCTGCACCCAGCTTGCTGTCGTGGTGGCCACTACGAGGATTTCACCCTCGTTTATATCAGCGAGGTCATCAATGCTTTTCAGAACTCGGGCTCTGCCCTCTGCAATGCCAGAGGCACCGGGCATACCTTGAATCACATTGGAAGAGACATCATCAGCTCTTTTTTTGTCTGCTTCGGACCAGTTTTTCAACCCCTCCTTCGTCACTCCCCATAGAACGATGGTGAATGGCTCGGTTATTGTTTCCGGTGCTTTCCCGAGGGCAGGAGGCGGGGTCCAGGTTCTGAATTTCTCATGGATTTCCTTTCTCCAGGCGACTTCTGCAGGCCAATAAGTTGGTCCGCGGGGAGATACGCCTGTTGCCCAGGCCGTGGTATAGTCCCATAGTGCCTGTTTAACCTCATCCCGCTTGAGGAACCATATGTCCTGTTCTCCATTTTCAAGGAAGCCAGCCCTCTCGAGGACCTTGCCAAGTTCCCGTATTTTCCTCCAAAAAATGCTGTGAAACCAATGCTCAACGTAGAATGTATGATCCTCCGAGTAAGGGAGAACCATGCGGGCCAAGGCGAGGCTCTGGTCAAAAGCAACACGGTCCTTCTCGTTTCGGATTAGCTTTCTGTATTCATTGGCAATGCTGTCCCGTTCCTGTTCGATCAGATTTGTTGATCTTTCCAGTTTCTTTCCAGATTTTATGCTTTTGATGTTAGCACCTATTATTTCGAAAGGGATGTCAAGGTTGTCATTCCAGCTCAGGTGGGTATGATGCCAACCTGTATTGCTGGAGATGTAAAACCAGGGATATCTTGATTGCTCCAGTTCCTTGAGCCACGTCTGCCCAGCCTGGCTTTTCCCCATTTCACTTATTACATCAGCAGCATTCTTGAATCTCACAAAGACCTCGTCAATAGCCAGATCGATAGCGAGGTTTGCGAGCTTTACCAGCTCCTTTTCTGGCCTGCATACAATCGATTCAATGCTTGCCGACATTTTTATGAGAGCTGGAATGGGAATTTTAGGAAATATCTGGTCAACTGTTTTTACAAAGCTAACTTGAGCTGCATATGCGAGAGTGAGAAATTCAAAATGGTACTGCCAGCAGAGGAGGCCAAGATTGATAATATCATCGTATTTTTTAAGAAGATCGAATCCACTCCCTTTCCCGATCCCGTTTTTTATGACGCTCACGTCTTCCATTTCGGGCAGGTCTGTAAAATTCATTCCTTCAAGCTCTTCAATAACCTGGGCGATTTTTTTCCTCCAGTTTTCATAGAGCCTGTCCCAGTTTTCGTAATAATACCCGGCTCGTTCCACGAAATATGGTACCCTTGACTGGATTTTTTCAGGGTCTGATAAGCAGACCGGGCTCACATAGACATAGCCGTTCACAATTCTGTGGTCGATGCCCAAGGAAGAGGGCATTAAGTAATGACGCGTATTGTATTGCGATAGGGCAAGGAACCAGGCTTCATCCCATATCAGGTCAAAGGGGTGGTGGGGGTCTGGATAGTGGAGGCTGTCATAAAACCATATCTGGTTGCTTTCAAAGGCCGCTCTTTTTGGGTCTTGTCTTGAGAATAAATAATGGTAAGGATACAGCCTCTCCCAGCCTTCTGTACCTGGGATCGTCGGAACTTCGTGCGGGTCAATAAACGTTACGTTCACAACATTTCTCCTTCCCCATCGATATTATACCACAAGCACCCTCTTTGTCACTGTTTCGGGGCCCCATCTGTGGAACAAATCCGCATCGATGCCGACCATGCCAGGAGTATTGTCCATCATCTGTTTTAAGGCCGTTGACGGCATTGGGCATAATGGTTGCCTTCACCAACGCTACTTTCAGCTTTCCGCGAAATTACAGGGCTGGCAATAGTTTTTTTGAAGCATCCTATCGTGCAATCACGTCTATGGTGCCTTTCGCACCGTCCAGTCTTATGAGGTCGCCGTCTTTGAGTGCATCAAAAACGCCGTTAACGCCTACTGCCGCAGGCACTCCGTGCTCCCTGGCGAAGATGCTGGCTGTAGAGAGAGGGCCACCCTGTTCGCATACCAGTCCTTTCAATCCCGGTATCAAGCGGACAAGTGCTGGTGATGCCGTTTTGACAACGAGGATCGATTCATCATCAAACCCCCTCACATCGTCAATATGCGTAATCTTCTTGCAGGGGCCAACTGCCAATCCGCTTGATGCAGCGTATCCCCTAAGGGTAAGGATGACTTTGTCTGTAATTGGATGGCTTGTAACGGGTATTGCCTCTTCAATATTTTCTTTAAAGGCCTCAATGATGGCATCAACAAATTTCTCATCATTGATGTGGGCATCCACCTTTTTAATCTTAAACTTGCCTTCAAATGCTGAAATCCCTTCGATAAAGGCGGCATTGGCCTCAGGATCATAGAGGGGACCACCTTCCCGATCATGGACACAGAACCCTTTCAATGGTATTAACACCGTTACTGGCCCTTTGCTTTTCGACAATTTCTCACCTACTTCTTTTGCCAGTTGGGCAAGTTCTTCTTTACTGGACCTGTAGAGTGATACTGCCCGGTTGTGAGGCTGAACCGTTCGCCCTGGAAACTTCCCCGGTGCAGCCGCAATAAAATCGCAGGAACCGGGTACAAAAACTATGGGAATGCCAAGCTCACCTGCATTTTCATAGCGGTCTGCTGGAGGAAAAGAAGCGCCCCCGCCGATACGATCAAGCCAGTCACTGGCAAGCTCAATAACACCGCCGTCGATATAGCCGTCCTTTATTATCTGTTCCAGGCTTGCAGGTCCGTAGCCGAAGCAGTGGAATGTCATGGGCTGATAGCCAGCCTCAGTGAGTTTATCCCTTATGGCTTGGTTGGCTGCTTCTGTGGTACCCTTGGCACACACGGCAACCGTCTTTCGGTAATTTGTTTCCAGCCTTACCTCGGCGTTTGCCATTCCAACGACACCTCCGCACGCTTTAGAGAAGATCGTTCTCAATAATGGATTCAGACCCACAACATCGGTGACAGAATGAAACATGCAGATATCCTTTGTTCCTACTGCTGCGCTTACCACGTCGGGATTACCAGCCTGAGGAGAAACCATAAACTTTGGTACCCCAATGGGGAGACTGCGCATGACACCTGTTCCCATGGCAGTACCCATGCCTCCTCCAATACCGAGGACTCCGTGGATCTTTCCCTCCTGGTGGAGTTTTACTGCTATGTTGCTTGCGCCCTTTGTCATAACCCCCAGGGCCTCGGCCTCTGCAGTCATCTTCCTTACTTTTTTTAGGGTTGAACCGGCTGCAACAGCCACCTCCTCACGGGTTATATCGGGTGTTATAGTAGGGGAGCCCAGTATGCCTGCATCCATAAGAAGTGCTTTTGCTCCCAGTGCTTCTATGTTCTCTTTAGAAAACGCTACCTCCATACCTTTGGTGTCCAGTGTTGCAACAACGAGTATTGTTTTCATGCCTTACCCCCTTTATATTTTCTTTCTCACTGTGTTGCTGTTATGATGCATTTTGTTCCCCAAACCATCATGTACACCTGATTGTGGATGGCGATTACTATCATGTATCAAGTATAAGCTGTTGTGAATAGATATGAAAATAGGAAATAAACTGTTTAAAATAGGATATTTAAGTTCCTATTTTAAAGATCCCGTCTCCACGGTAGAATTTTGATGTAATCTTTTATCTGGATTTGCTTGACCACGGGTTTAGGGGTTTTTTAATTCCCATTCCTTTCTTCTGGCTATAATTCCGTATATTTCCTGCTATCCGATTCACATCGGTGTTCCCCCTGTGTAAGAGGGTCATGTAATTGAGTGTGCATTATAAATAGGAGCCCAGGGATAAGATAGGAACATTTGGGTCATACTTTTGATGAAGGGTAGCTGAAAAAAAAATAGATTTTCCCTTTGCCGTTAAAGGGAGAGGAGCAGGGACCTCAGATTAATCTTGCCCTTATTCGCTCCCAGTTTTTTTCGTATAATGAATCTTTGTTTATCAATCGCGTCTTTCGTAGCACCGAGTGTCTCTGCTATTTCTTTTGTAGTTCTGCCCTGTTTGATAAGAGCGACAATCTCAAGTTGCCGAGGGGTCAGTTTAAAATTACGAACGTTGTGCAGGAAGGGAGAGAGAATTTCCCTGAGATTGGTTTCCACAAATTCCAGGTCCGTGCGATGCAGACTGTCAAGTCTGCTTTTTTTCAGTTTTTCAATGTAGGGGAGGACAAGTTCGCTTACATTCAGAAGCAGCCTCTGCTCCATCTCCTCCTTGTCCTTTTCCCGTTGCCTTAATAACACCTTAAGAGCGATGTTTGCCTCTTCCAGGTTCTTTCTCTCTGCCCGCAAAGCCTGTTCAGCCTCCCGCCGTGTAACTATTTCATGCTCCCGCTCCTGTTGAGCCCGTATACGGCCGATGATGCTGCCGAGTTGACCTGCAATGAACTCAAGGCCCATAAGGGCCTGTTGGGATATTGTTGCTTCAGTCCTGGAATAGAGGTTGAAGGAGCCGATTGTGTGTCCGTCATGGAGTATAGGCACCAGGACAGCATATTTGTAGCCCTCTTCATATGTATTCGGCATGGATTCACGACTTGGGACGGTAACGATTCGTTTTCCGCTCATCGTTCTTTCCCAGGCACGTGATCCTTTTGGCAGAAGGCGTACCTTTTTTTCCAGCTTGTGTGAAAAGCCTATGGAAGATATGAGCTCCAGATCCTCTCCTGTCTGTTTTTTCAACCAGATACCACCACATTCCATGCCAGATGCCTTGAGAGCGGTTTCCAGGGTTAGGGCCAATGCGTCTGATACATCGTTCATCTGTGCCAGTCGCAGTGCAAGATTCCGCTGTATGAAGATCTGATCCACAGCGAGTTTTTTCTCGGTTATATCCTGAACAGTGCCTTCGTGGTAAAGTACGTGGCCTATTTCATTGCGCACGACCCTGGCATTGATTGAAAGCCAGGCGATGCTTCCATCTTTTCTATGCATCTTCCAGAGCTGATCATGCACATAGCCCTTTTCGTTCATACGTTCGAGGTATGTGCGCCAGGTTTCCTCATCCACGTGGAGTTGCCTGGGAATCTCAGCTGCATACCCTATGAGGTCTTTCGGAGAATCAAAGCCGTGAATCCTGGCAAGAGCAGGATTTGCATTGAAACAACGGCCTTCAGGGGTTAGTTGAAAGATACCCTCAGTAGCATTGAGAAAGATGTCACGATACTTGTCCTCTGCCCATTTTTTCTCTGTTATGTCCTCTAAGGTTCCTTCATAATAAAGGATGTTCCCCTGCTCGTCCTTTTCGACCCGCACATTCATACGGCCCCATCGTGTGCTCCCATCCCGTGCATAAAACTCTGTTTCGAGGTTTCTGGCCACCCCTTTTTCAGCAAGGAGTCTGTTAAGAAGTTTCCTGTTCTTCGGCCTGACATAGACCTGGTTGAGGTTCCAGGCAGCATTGATGAGGTCGTCCGCCCTGGCAAAGCCGTACATTTTTGCCAGGGCAGCATTGGCGCTCACAAGACGGCCCTGCGCATCTGTTCTGAACATGCCCTCTGCAACGTTTTCGTAAATACACTGGTATTTTTGCTGACTCACCTGCAGCGCAGCCTCTGCAAGTTTCCTTTTACTGATGTCCCTCCATACATTGTATTGGATTTGTCTTCCCTGGAAGGGAATAACCGTAAGAGAAACATCAACCCATATGTCGGTTCCGTCAAAGGCACGGTGTACCCACTCGAAACGATTGAATCCTTCCCTGCTCGCAACGGCTACCACTTCCTTTGCCTTATCCGATGAAAGTGCGCCGTCTGGTTGTCTTTCAGGGGAAAGATCGGCCGGACAAAGACCGATCAACCGATCTTTACTGGGGCAGCATAGAATTTTTAAGGCAGCCTCATTACAGTCTATAAAACGATCGTTATCCAGCAGAAGCGCTGGATCAGTCGATTTTTCAAAAAGGAGTCTAAATTTTTCTTCACTCTCGCGAATGGCATTTTCAACCTGTCTGCGAGGCGATACATCAGAGACGATAGCGTAGTAAGCAGTATCATGGTCCGTCCCCGCTTTCGCAAAGGTAACCTCCGCATCGAAAAGGGTTCCGCCATATCCACAGTGGGTCCATTCAAAGGTTTGGGGATTGCCATCCAGGGAAGCCCTCATTATTTCAATACCTTTTTCTTTTGAATCTCGCCCGTCAGGTTGGCGAGGGGGTGAAAAATCGTAGACAGTCTTACCGATGACCTGTTCTCTGGTGTATCCGAACATCTCTAGCATCTTCAGATTACAATCAACAATAATACCTTCATCCCTGACCACATACATTGCATCGTTTGAGTGCTCGAAAATGATCCTGTAATCCAATTCGCAGGGGGTCGCTGTCTCTTGGCATTCCGTGTGTCCGCCTTGCAAGACTTCTGTTTCGGCGAGCTGCCTGTGTCTCCTCTTTGTTTCGCTCATGGGTTGTCCCTCTGTTTCCTTCTGGCCTTCCGTTGCATGACATTTTGTTGCCAGGAAGTCAGATCTATATTGCACCCAAATGATTCTTCACAAAATGCGGAAAAAGCAGATAATGTGACCCTGACTGTTTTGAAAGGAGTGAAGCATGTTTTCTGGAATATCATTTTGTAGATCGGGTAATAACGGAGGGTGGTCTGTGTCACTTTCTACCAAAGCAATCGTATTCTATAAACAAAGCTTAACATGATTCTATTCGAAATGCCAACGAGTCAATGTTTATCTTCCACCGCTGGTTCGGCAGGTGCTCTGTGCCAGGTGATTCAAAATCTACACAGTAAAGTATTGAAGGGGTACGCGAAAAAAGGGCTGAGGATAAACTGACTCCTGATTTCATGTTATGGACACGTACAGTTTTTCATAGACCAGCTTTTTCATAAAATTGTTTCCTATAGGCTACAGGAGTTAGAAATCCTAAATATTCTCCAATCTCCCTGATTCATCGTTCCCGAGCGATGCCATTCCTGCACTCTCTAATGAGTCTTAATGTAATACACGTGCAAAACTGTTGACCCGGGTAAGATCAACACCACTCAACAGAGAAAGGGCACTTGTTTATTGTGAAAAATATTCACAAATGAAGTTATCTGTGTTATACTTAATACAGTTCCCCATCCTCCGGGGCATCATCAACCATGTATCCCCCCAATGACGTCAGTCAGCATGGTTACCCCGGGGGCCATTTTTTGTAATAGAATTTTCTACTTAATCAATAAGGGTTAACGTCTTCTCCAGCCACTCCAAACCGGAAAGCCACTCTCGTTCCGGAGCTCCAGGGTTTTGTCCCCTTTTTTAACTTCTGCAGCTATAAGAGCTGGTTTTCCTTGAAAGGTAATTCGAGAACCTTTGATCTCAACTTTATCCTTCGGTTCAATCTTGACGTCCTGGTTTTCAATGTACCACCCTGGACCCAGATGGACAGATATTGTCTCTTTTTCAGTTTTTACCATGGCGTGCACACCATAGGACATACCCCTGGATGGAGTGATCCTATCCACACTGACTACTTCTCCGGCAAGCGTTTCCACAGTCTTCGGGTCATACATTCTGCTGTACCGGGCTTCTGCACCCCAGCCACCGCTTCCCTTCCATCTCATCCCTCGCTGCGCAAATGAGTGGGAAACAAACACAAAGGCCAGAACTAACATCATAGTAACGAAAATTACGCCATTCTTTTTCATCTTACCCTCCTTTTTTTATTAATCCATGCTTCTTTTTTGAAACCGGATATTAATATGACTTTAGTCATGTTAATATTTTTGTCAACACCTGGCTTTAACTCGCAGCAAGTTGTCATCTATCTGCTCTGTGCAATCTCCGTCCAAATCCTGGATACAAACCAGAGAGACATCAATCCATTGATCTTCTCATGGACAGGAGAATTGGCTGACTTTATTCCCTGAAAGCAGCCTGCCATGTGTTGGATCATGAGCATTACCTGTAGGCTCATCTGTTTTTGTACTCCACACCTATCAGTATTTCATGGACTTCGAACGACCTGGAAGACGTGCACGTATAGCAAGTATGGCAATGGAACCCAGTTTATCCGAAATATTTGGACCTGTGTCAAAAGAGAAAGAACCTCAACCGGAACAAATAACTCGATCAGGTAAAGATTTACATTGCAGGTTAAAATTGATGTTGACAAGGAAAGCCATGGCCATTATAATTTGAATCTTCCAACAGGAAATCTATAATGCGTCAAGAACAAGCCTTACAGGTACACCCTGATAAAGTCCAGGACCACTATGAGGTCGCTATCGCCTATGGGAAGCAGGGCAAGCACCGGGAGGCTATCAAAGCATTCAAGGAAGCCATACTGAAAAAACCGGACCATGCCGAGGCCCATTATAATTTGGCGATTACCTATCTCATATTAAAGGATAGGAGTTCTGCGTTACGTGAATATAATGTGTTAAAAAACCTTGATTACGAAAAAGCCATTCAGTTGTTCGACCTCATTCACGAGTAGTTCATCATATTCATTCTGATACCAAAAATCTATCAATCTTATATGGATCAGATTTTGCGGTATAATTCCCATCAGTTTGGTGCGCCCTCTGTTGAACTACTCTTTCAGTCTGATTATTCCACTATAGTTTTGAACAAAAACTGTGGAAAACCTGTGTATAACATGCGGATGTGAAGCATGTGCATGTGGATTTTATTGAGTTATCCTCAACTTTTATATAATTTCATGATAAAGTTAAATATTTAATTATATTAATAAGATAGAGCTTTATGTGATTATTCTTCGATGTTTGTACTGTATTAATGCTGCATTTTTTTGAGTCGAACTATCAACCATTTGCGATGCGTGAAGGGATGGGTGATGCAAACACCTTATTTTAGGCAGTTTCCAAAGGGCAACAGTGAGTTGTGGTTAACCCTTATTTTGCATCATCTTATTATTTGTTTACGGGAAAGAACGCTACCCTTAACTATGTATATGTGCAAATGATTATGCAGGTGTGTTATGGCAAATAATAGAATAAGACTCCTAAGCCATCAGAAGGCCAGTCCCTGACACAATGGCTGCACCGGCTTCTACTGTGCCATATTGTTGATTAAAGAGACTCTCGCATCTTCGAACGCCGGAAGATGTTTTACTTTTTTTAAAGATATCCCCAGGACATCAGCAATGGGTTTAAAGAAATCGTAGACAGCCTGTTTGCGAATCATCATCGTCTTTGGAAACATCTTTATTTTTTCGAGAAGCTCCAGAAAGTTTTCTAAGAAACGTGTTTCATAGTCAGTGAGTGATGATAGGCAAAAATTGACCACGTATCGGTTGTTATGAACCGAATAAAGCGCAATGTATGGATAGAAAGGCCGTTCTCCCTCGTGGATAACAAACGGGGCATAGAAAAATTCAACCTCCCAGGTGTGTTCCGATTTTTGTGAGTTTTTCTTTATTTTAGCCAGGCGGAGTTCATCGATAGATAATGAGACGGGTTTTGCCGTAAAAGGCACAGGTTTGCGCCACTCTTCGTGCCAGGTTGGTTTGCCATCATCGGTTACAATATAGCCTACCAGGTAAGAACCTCTTTTCTGTGGGTTCAAGGCAAGGGGGTTTTCCCTGAGTTTTTCTGCAACATTCATTGCCCACCGAATTGCCAGTGCCAGGAAACGGGCCTCCTCACCAGTCAGATGCCATGGCAGAAAACCCGGTAGGTGACTACGAAAGCAGGGCCATGCCTGCCTTCCTCTGAACTTGAGACCAAGCGACTTAATAGTGGCAAGGTCTTTGTTATCAAGCATCTCCCTATCATCAAACGTGACAGCAAGACATTTCTGGCTTGCAAAGATATCTTCGTCTTCCATGGTCATGTTTCCAGATTGAATTTTTTCAAACACAGCAAGGCCCTCGCTTCCAAGATAAACGATAAGGCCAAAAACTTCGCCCATGGCACCCATAATGCACCCATAACCCACTTCGCCTGTCTCAGGGTTTTCCACGCCAAAAGATTCAGAGTCTTCCATCCATTTCCAGGGGGCAAGCTCCTTCAACATTCGGGATACCTCAAAAAGTTCTTTCCACTCATCTATCGTAGGCTCTTTGTGGCTCATGGTAGCTCCTTTTATTGCAGTGATAGGATAATATGTATCATAAATCCTCAAGAAAATGCACCATTTATGTCAAAGAACATAAAAATAAATAGAAAGCTTCTTCAATGCCATTCAGCAGAACCTCTTTTGGAGTTCAACGATTTATCCATCCCCAACGTTGGCTTACTTGTGTTAGGGTGAACCTGATCTTTGATTGATTTGCATAGCAGTGATATGAAATTGCTATTATTATGTCAGCAGCACCGGGCATGTTGCCGAACCCACTGACAAAGGGCGGTTCCTCACGGACAACATGAAGGACATTCACCTTTGACCCGTATTGTTTTACAATGTCGAGTGCCTGCCTTAATGTACGATCTGAGTATTCTGAAAAATCTGTGGGAACAAGGATCCTGGCTGGCCAAAGCATTTTGATCACTGTCCTTGAAAAAACTTTATCTTCTTTAAATTTCGTAATTTTTTGTGAATATAACGGAAAATGTTAGCCGCCAGAGCAAGACGCGCCTACCCATTATACCTTATCTAAGGTATGGGATGCGTTCTTCTCTACAGTATCACTACCATAATCGGCTGTGGCTACCTTGTGCCCGGAATTGTCGAAAAAACCCCAACACAGCCTCCCGAATCACGTCATTGTCATCAACAACGAGAATAGATTTTGTGGTCCTGTGGTCTCTTCCTTGCTTGAAAACATGTGAACCGCTCTTACCAAAGACCGATTAGTTGAAATGTGGGTTTTGTCAGTTCAGAAAACGATAAAGAGAGAATTCCAAAAACTTACCTTATGGGTTTGGGTAATCTACATAGTGCCCTTATTCTTTTGTATAGCAGTTACTCTTGAAATGCCATACGGTTGTATATGTCAAACACATTTGTGGCCATACCGCTCGATAGACTGCAAATACTACCAGTTGCAATGGAAAGAATTATGACCTGGAATAGGGCTCTTTTAATAGAATGGTATATCTTGTCAGTTATGCCAGGAGCTCGCATATTATTATTGTCTTAACAACGG
>Ga0208694_1003564_pt1 | contig 14870 bp, 18 predicted proteins | sample AD_UKC078_MetaG_FD_184442 | JGI IMG/M metagenome (GOLD analysis project Ga0208694, IMG submission 184442) | Active sludge microbial communities of municipal wastewater-treating anaerobic digesters from USA - AD_UKC078_MetaG (SPAdes) (version 2) | ecosystem: Engineered > Bioreactor > Anaerobic >...
TGCACCAGGCGCTCTATCCAGCCTAACCGCAACCAAATCGCCCTCAGCAGTAGTCACCAAATGATCCATACCTTCATACGTTCCAATGCAAACAGTTCCAGTAGTGGTCGCCGCCGTACTAACAGCCCCATCCACAGCAGCCAGATACACCGCTGCTCCAACCTCATAAGTTTCACTATTAGCAGAATAGCAATGGACGAGCATATTACTACCCAACATCGCAAAAGGATGACCTTCTCCTGCTGCCATAGTCTTAGCATCACCATTTGCCTTATAAGAAGAACAAATAGCAACAGCATAAGCCGTAGCACTCACATTCGTAGCAACTGTCATCCTGCCATAAGCATCATATGTGTAAACTTTACCCTCATAAATAGCCTCAGCCGCGCAATCCTTGCTAGCTGGAAGCACACCATTATCCATTATAACTGCCATAAAAAATCACTCCTTACCTAAATCTCTACACCAAACATACCGGCAATCTCTTTCTCAGTAGGAAATCCCATCGCGGACCATTCCTGACTCTCCACATCCGGCTCCGGCACAAACTCCTTAGCCGACTCCTTAGCAGCCTGCGGTACCTTGCTCACAAGCAACTCCGCATACCTATTACCATGCTCAATTATCAGCTTGGCCGGATCTTCCATATAAACTCCCAGCAGCTCACTCTCCGCAGCTACCCTATTCTCAGCTGGGAACTTACTCAGAAACTCCTGCTTCTTAGCCTCAACAGCAGCGGCCTCAACCTTAGCCTTAAGCCCATCTCTTTCCGCCGTAACCTCAGCCAACTTAGCAACCAGCTCATCTCTCTCAGCAGCAATCTTGGCCTTCTCAGCCTCCACTGCCACTACCTTCTCACCAAGCTCTTTCTTGATTCTCTCACTCTCAGCAGCAGCCACCTTAGCAGTCGCGCTCTCAGTCCTCAGACTGACCAATTCTTCCATATCAATAGCCATTTCTTTATCCATAATTTTCACTTCCTTAACTTCATCATGTTCAACATTAATTCCGCATGTCCCAACAGGACACGCTGGATACTCAACAATAGCCAAATTATTCGGTACCAAATTATAATATTTACGACTATATTCAATACCGTCTAATTCGCCACTCTCGTCAACAGTCTCATGAAAATAAGCCCCGCTGACCCCGAGCTTACCACCGCCTCTAACAAACTCCATCAGCTCAGGAGGCGACCCAAGCTCATCACTAAACCAAGCCTCCGCCCGTATCTTCCCCCCCTCCTCATCCCAAACGGGATTCTTCACCTGCCCCACGATCTGCTTGCGACACGTAACAATCTTCTCAGGAGGATGATCATCCACTCCCCTCACTTTCTCCTGTATAATAGGAACATTCCAAAACGGAACACTCTTCTTAACCGCCTCGCGATCCCTCAGCGCCCCATTAGCAACACCCGCCGCAATAACAGTAATGGGCACCTTAACAACCTCACCACCACTCCCCCCACTCCCCAAAAACTCAACAACATCCATCGAATCAACAGCAATTTCCAAAAACATCACCTACAATCCTCTATCTTCACGTTCTTTCATCATCCTCTTCCTCAACTCCAACCTCATCAGTTCACTCTCTTCAAAAAAATTTACAAAATTCGCACCCTCCGAGGTTCTAAACCCTAAAATTGGGTTCCCAAACACTTTAACACCCAAATACCAATCTCCACCGTCAATCACCGTAAAATTCACAAAAATCCATCCACATCAACCACCAACCCAAACATATATATACTATACCAACCTAATAATCCATCATGGCAATATTAGATGGAAAACATGTAGATGACTCGATAATAGACCCTACAAAACACCGCTATATCGGCATGTTTCGCGTTCCAAAACCATTTCCATACAACGGATATGTATTATGTCCATGTGGGTGTGTTTTACAGATACATGAACAAGTTTTTGATCACTATATCAAAGGTCATTTTGACATACCTCAATATATTACTATACAAAAACGATGTGGGACAGATTTTGGAGATGTACCAACAAAAGTAAGAGATGCTGACTGGTATGGACGTTGATATTATGTTAGATAAAACAACAATATTATTATACCTATTATCGGGTCTGTGTTACTCAGTAGGAAGTGCCCTAATAGTGTACGCAATTGTGAGTCTTATAGGAATGGTGCCATGATCTATAAATACGATTAACGGCATTATATTTTTATGCAAAACGGAATTTGAGCCACTTTAATCATAAACTACACCACTAACCAATCACCAATACTAACTACCCACAAACAGCCCCACAACTAATCCTAGAGCAATCCCTCACCCAACCGTCACCCTTAAATAACATACTCATCTAATAAGCAAGTATGACAACTAGATCAATAGTCGAAAAAATAAAAAACGATGAACTGCTAGATAGGCCAGATGAAGAGTTTATAAAATCGCGCATAGTATCCTGGGCTGTTAACCAGTTACTCGCGTGCCCCAGCAACCCTACCAGACAAGCCCACCTAGAATACATCCTATATTTAACTGCAATATCCAAACTAAAGTACGCTATTGTATATATTGAAAAAGATGAGCCAAATATGTCACAGTTCAACTATTAACATAATCCCCTCTCTTCCCTCTCTTTTTTCATTCGCTCCCTCAACTCTAACCTCTCCCTCTCACGCTCTTCTAAAAAATTTACAAAGTTTGCCCCCTCCCAGAGCCCTTCGGCCCGAAAGCCAGCAACAGGATTGCCCAAAATCCTAACCCCACTTACCAAGTCCTCCACCCCCGATATGTAAATCGCTGCGGCGATTTACTCAACCAACATCACTAGACGCAATTTACTACAATAGTCGATAAAACCGCCCCAAAAACCTTCCAAAACTCCCAAAATATCGACACCCCTGATCAAAAATATCAACTTTTGACCCAAAATTAAAAAATAAAAAATAATATATTAAGGAAAATGCTTCGCATTTTCCATCACTGTTGAGTATTTATTCAACATACTCTACATATTGTAAATATAAAAATCCAACAATACTTCATTTATATATGATGCGAGGGTTTACAAAAACTTTTTTCATTATAACGTATGTTTAAATTATATTAATCTTTTATTTTCAAACATTGTCAAAGAAAAAAAGTTTTAATAAAACTTTTAAGTTTTTTAGAAATACTACATATGGAAAGAATAAAAAACAAAACTTTACAAAATGATTACTAACTTCAAAGATGCGCACTCATTTATTAACAAAAGTTTCATGAGAACAAATATATATAGGACTCTGTATGAATATTAGTTAAGCCTTCCACCTATATAAACCTTTCGCCACCACTATCAGCCGCCACAAAATATCAAAATACCTAAACATATAGCAATCTTTACAGATAATCACAACCCTTAAATAGAATACCATCCTACTAGTTGTTGGTGAACAAAATGAGTTATAAAAACGGAGATAAAATATGCTTGGGTTCGGAACCACCCCTCATAATAACCGACATCGTATCAATCAATGTTGAGATCAAGTCATTCGATGGCAACATACGCTTTATTACAACCAGAGTAATTGCACATCCTGAAAAATAAAAAATTGTAAATCGCTGGTAAATCGCTGTTGCGATTTACTTATTTCTCCACCCAATATTTCCCCTCTTTCCCACAAATATCACTACCAATCCACAATCGTTTCCAGTTATGGATCAATACCAACAAAACCCACCAGTATTTATCCGTATGATACATCCTACATAACTTCTGCATCTCTATTATCCCCCGTTCTTCATCACATCTCAATACCGGCCCAACCAAATTTTTCCCACCAAAAATCAAATCATCTTCTTCAAATTGCAACCTTCTACACATCGAACATGGCCCAATATCCCTATCCCACCCCTTAACATAATGCTTACACTCAACACACGCCCGCTCCACATTCCTTATTTTCTTCTCCATCGTAACACGATATACATTCCCACTCAACTTCTCGATTCTCATTCGCCCATCATTCTCATAAGTATTCAACTTGTACCCGGCCACAAAATGATCCATCACTTCGCGCCACTTACCCGGATGACAATGCCGTACCCAAGTTTCCACTACCCCAAACTTCTCCGACTCAACATCAACAATCATCACATCCGAGCCACAAAAACTATACGATAATGGAAACATCCCAGCATCTTCAATTACCACACTATAACTATCCCATTTTTCCATACAATTTCACCACTCCCCCACTATACACCCCCACCCTTAAATACCTTGCGAGTGTAAATCGTTGCAACGATTTACTCCTCTATCAAGTTCGCGCCCTCCTGGATCGCCAACTTTTTGCCCGACCACTTACACCCCCTCACAATAATAATACTCTCCACCGGGTCAACATCCGTCATGGCATAACATCCCCCCGGCGCGCGCACCTCACTCCCCTCAATCTCTACGCACGATTTCCCTATCGCATGCACCCCGAAATACCCCTCAAGTTCACACTTCCTAATCAACAACTTCGAATCCCCATACACATACGTCGCCCCACCCGTCGAGTTAGTCTTCCCCACATCATTAACCAACTTCGAATTGGTAAGCACCCCGCACCCATCCCTCACAACAAACCCATAAGACTGCCGCGCTGCGCGGCAGTCCATATTAAGATTATTTATTACGAAGTCATTTACTTGCCACACTGTAACCTGACTATCAGTCACAAACCCGTCCACACTCACGACATCATTGGCCCTGGTCATAAAATCATCGTTCCCGTTCAAAACCAGGCCCTCCCCGCACCTAACCGCCTTACACCCCACTACCTTACTATCCTTATTAGTGTCGAGCATAATACCCTGCCCCACACAATCAGCCGCACTCACGCCCTGAACCCGCTCATTCGCGCCCGGCCCGCTCCCATTATTGCCCAAATAAAGCCCCGCGCCCCACGAATTCTTCAGCTCCAAATTATAGAAATACCCACCTGTCCTCTGCGACCCCACCAAAATCAGTCCCTCACCATCATGACAAATTGCTGATGTAACCTGGTTATTTCGGTTACCATCCATCGTTAAATTGGCGACCGTAAACCCGGAGTACCCCCGGCCCATTGGCCCACTCCCCCGGATAATCATCATCGCAACATGATGCCCAGGTTTCCGCTGGTTTGGCAACAACTTTAGCACAGTCTTGCCCACGCCCGCCCCATAAATATGAAAAGACTTATCAATTATTGGCAACGCCGACCAAAACACATTGCCCCCGTCTGCATTCAACGCAAACTCATATGGCGCACTCATCTCAAATGTGCCCGGCCCAATCCCTAGAGTTCCATTCGCCGGGACCGCATCAATCGCAGTCTTAAACGCCCAACTCATATCTGACCCGGCTGGCACCATCGCGAGCACCCTACTGCCCGCCATCACCCTCACATTACCCCCCACCACTTTCACATCAACATCATAGGTATTGGGGGATGGCTCCGGCGCTGGAATAGGCGTTACATCGTCCCCACTTTGCATCAGATATTTTTTTATAATCGCCTTCAACGCATTATCCCGTGTCAACTTATTATCAACTTGATACTTCACTAACGCCTTGTAGGTCTCTTCATCGACCGTAACAACAAACCTAATTAATTTATTACTCGCCATATTATACCCGTCCGTAATCCTTAAATACTATACTCACCTAATATATCTTTATGAAAACTACTGAATTTCATACCGGCCAAAAGGTAACTATATTTAGACGTTACCCTAAGCAACATTTTCGTATTAATGATAAGGTTGGTCAAATAGGAACCATCTCAAACATGTATTACTATCCAGATACTGATACTCATTATGCAGAGGTTCAATTGGAGGATGGTTCTTCTGAGTGGTTTCCAACGCAAATGTTGGAACTCACACCTACCCCCAGCCAGATTAAAATAGGCACTAGGATTCAAGTTAATGGGGATGATGACTTTACATACAATCTTGCAACTGGCGTTATAACAAGTATGTCAGATTCTAGTGATGACGTAGTAAATATGCGGCCAGATGATCCAGTTTTACAAAAATATTATCCTGATGGTATTTGTTTGTTTGGCAATCATCGATTTAGAATTTTGGATCAGTCGTCCAAAGATGTAACCAAAAACTTTAGCCGGGTTTCTGTTTATGTTGAAGTTTGGCCTAGAGACTCCGATGGGATTTCTCATAAATTAGAGTTTAAGTGGGGTAATGGTATGAAATCATCAACACTTCGTGACCAAATAAACAGATTTATTGACAAAATGGAGAAAATGTGATTAAAACCATGTTTATACCACATACAAAATGCGATAAATATTATTTTACTATTTTTGACCATGAAACTGATGGCGTTTATGAATTTTCAACTAAATATCATGAATATTCAAGTATAAAGGACTTCCTCATCACCGAGTTTAAAGATAAAATGAAAGAGGTAGAACAATTCTATGCCAATACTGGATATAACTATATAGATGAATATATAGAAATTATACGAATGCATACAATAGGTTGGAAAGTATGCATTCGCAAATTTAGGGAATGTTAACCAGCCCTGCGACCTTTACCCCTCACTTCCCGGCTATCCTTTTTATCGCGTTGTTGCGGAGTACCGTCTATCTTTTTGTCGGGGTCGTTGAAACTGGCCGGGGGTGGATTCGGCCCCACATCCGCCCGATCATCCGTGCCATTGTTGGAGCCAAAATCAACCTTATCACCGGGGTTCGATCCTTTGGCCGGTATCCTTGCTATCTCCGCTCGTTGGTCTTCAGTTAAAGGTGGATACCCCGCGATTTCACGGATCTCATCGGGGGTGAACACTCCAACATCCCGCGCGATTCGCACCCGGTTCCAGATCTCCGGGCCGGAATCAGGTGTCATTTCGCGCCAAACTATCTCAACTCGCCAACCTTCTTTCCCATTCAATGCGAGTATTCGGTCCCATTCTGCCAGAAATGGCCGCTCTATTTCGGTTTGTTCGCCCCGCGCCCATAAATTAAGCATATCGAGGCTTGAGGTTCCCGTTTGACTTATTGCTATTCCTTTGTTTTCGGTGAAGTCGCGAGGTACTAGTGCGTAGAGTATTCGTTCGTTAAAGAAATTAACTACTTTTATGGGGTCCATGCCCATCTTGCCCCACTCCATAGGCTTCAATTCTATGCAGTCAGGGTGGGTCAATACCGTACTATTCGACCAATTTTGGCCGATTTTACGACCTTCCATGTAGGCTTTTCTTAAATCCCAGGCATCCGCGTTGATCGGGGCCGCCTCCCCTCTAAATTCTTTTATTATGACGTCGAGGTTGGGAACTCCCGTCCGCATTGCACTCCTCATCAAGCATTTATCTACGAATGCTAGTTTTTTGATGAGTGGGACGAGAGTTACGAAGACAGAATCTCCATCAACATATTCGCTATTTTCGTCTTTGATAACAAGTAGGTTTTCATTTTTTAGTTGGATTGGTTCGCCATAATCGGTCTGGCGCTGCCAATAACTAGTTTCGAAGGTGTTCAGATCGAATACGATGCCTTTTAGTATTTTTCCCGTTACGTATTTTGAGGTGTCGGTAAGTGGGGTGGGTGTAGTATCGAAGGAGTGCATTGGGAGCGATTTGAAGACGACTGGCCCCTTATAAGAGGTTGATATACCGGGGATTTGACCGTCCAGACGCTCGAACAGTTTGGTTCCGTATCGCTTTTTGTCGAGCCAGGCCCGTTCCATCCGTACTAGCGTTTTCATTGTGTAGTTATCGATGGTTTCTACCATAGTTTGCGTTTCTTCTAGCTCTTCCTTTTTCACTTTGTTGGCTATTTCGTCGGGCGGTACTACTAGGAGTTCGGCCCCCTCGAAAATGAACTTTTGGAGTTTGGTGACGGTGGCCCGGAGGATGGGTTCGTCCCATATTGCTCGGATGTCCTGGGCGGTGATGTTTTTTGGGTCTTCAAACTCGTCTTCTTGGGTAAATTCCAGGCCGGTTTCGGCTGGTTTTTTTGATTCAGCCGCGAATTGAGTAGCAACTGCACAAGAATTTATAGTGGGTAAATCGTCACGGCGATCTACAGTTGGTGCGGTTGCTTCTATAGTAATGGGTAGGTCGCTGTCGCGATCCACGGCTGCCTTTATAAATTCTTGATAATTCACTACTAATCACTTCCTAAAAAAATTCTTCTATTCCGTCATCTTCTATTTTGAGGTCGCCAGTGTCAAAGGCCATGTCCTGGGCCATAGGATTAAACGTAGATATTTCTCCGATGTTGCCAGTTTTCCATCTTTTTGCGCGCGGTAATCGACCAATACCACTCGAAACTGAATCTACCATATCATCATGTACACCTTTCGTAGGAAAGAGACAACATTCCGTAACAAACGGTTTATTCCAAGGAGCACGCACAAGACGCACCATGCCGTTGTAGAGTGCCGCGCTAAAAACGTTAGCACGCGCTTCCTTTGGACCCGTGGGACGGTCACTAAAGGCTGCATATCCACTTAATACCCTCCGTATATAATCGTCTGTCATTATTTTGCCGGACGAGCCTGGCTCCTGTTCCAGGTATATTATGGTGTCGGGGCCGTCGAATTCGGCGGTTTCTTGGATGTATTCTTCGAGTTTACCGGGCGAGAGCCGGTCCCGTCTTATATCCATTATGTAGTAGATGTTGTGGTAGAGGCGGATTTTTGCGCCTACCGTGTAGTCGGGATCATTGTTGGTCCGGGTGCCCGGCTTGAGTTCGGTGGCGGCCAGATCCCAATATCGGACCGTGATGCCTTCTTCGGGCACGTCTTCTTCGTTGATGTAGCAGCGGTCGAACCACTCCTGCTTGAACTTGTTGCCCGATTTTTTGACCCGCCATACACCTTCTTGGAGTTGCATTCTGGTGACGGGATCGGTTTCTTCCAGATTAGCGATGTAACTTTCCTGGTCGATGTGGGGGTTGTCATAGAGTTTGGAGCTTAAGAACCGGCGGCCATTCTCTAAGGGCTGGGGGTCATCGGGCTTGAATCGCTCGTATACCCACTCAGCGCCGGGGCCATCTGGATTAGTGGTCGCGCGCATTCTGAGGGGGATTTTGGAGTCGGTTGGTTTACGCAGTCTGCTAAATAGGTAGGTGTAAAAGCGTTCGATTGGGAACTCTGTTAGTTCTTCGAATCCTATAAAAGAGAAAGCAGCCGACTTGTACCTGTATATGTGGGATTCCGATTCTAGGTATCCAAATGTTAAGGTACTTCCAGAGGGGAATAACCATTGGTGGAGGTCTTGTTTGTATTGGGCGGGGGTGTGGGTTAGCCACTCGTGGGAGCGGGGTATGAGGCCTTCAGGCAGGCTTAGATCGGAGTAGGTGCGGCGGAATATGATAGCGTTGTAGTTGGGCTGTTCTACGAATTGGAGGGCCGCCATGAGGAGGTAATCAGAGTTGTGGGTGACAATGAAGTCATCAACTAGATATAAACCGTTTGGGTTATCTACTTTTATGCAACGGCATGGTTCCCGGCCAACCTTTTTAATGTCAACTATTCGACGTTTAGCTATATCTCCCCCATTTATACCATCTTTACATCGATCTCGCTTTCTAGTGAGTCTGAAGAGGTTTTTAGTATTATTTCCAATAGCATTTACAGTATATGCAAGTTGACCCTGTTTTTTTTCGTTATTGTGAGTATAGGTTGGTATTTTTGAGGTAACAGTCGATTTAAATCCTAGCGATCTTAGAATCCATTGAACATCTTCAGCTAACTGTTTTGAGATTGTTGTATATGAGCAATGTCCTCTTGAATCTACGTATCCATCAGTATCGAAGCATCCCTGTATTATAGCCCATCTTATATAGAGTGGAGCTAGTTTGTAATTACTCGGAATAAATTTATCGTGCGCGTAGGTATTGCTTAGTTTGAGGTGGTCTAGAGTTTCATGTAATTTTGAACATTTTGAAAATACTATGCTATGTCCATTTTTGTCAGGGTTTATATCTAGGTTATATGATATACCATATGATTTTGCCCAGTCGATTACACTATTAGTTATTTCCGAATCGTTTGTATATATGGATATGCCTTGATGGATCGATCCGTCGCCGATCAATAACCCTAATATATATGGATCTATGGGCCATTTATTACCCCATCTGTTTTCATTAAATGTGAATTGGACGGGAGTTGTTAGTGGTATAAGGGGCCAATTAGGACGTTTACCACTTAACTCGTCTATCTTACATTTATTTAAATGATTTATTAATTGCTCAGTGGTCATTAATATTGTTTTAGTGGTGGTTTCTTCAAACTCGCCTGATTCTTGATCAATTTGTTTTCGCGCAGCTTTTAATTTTTTACCAGATAAGTTTACTAGCCATATATGATCTAGTGTCACGGTGGTTTTTGCACCATCTATAAAAGATACTTCATATGTATCTTGTTCGCCTAGTTCATATATATGAATCACTTTTTGTATAGAACCATCAGGATTTGAAATGCTTTCTCCAATAGTAATATTTTCAAGAGTTTTTTGTCCAAAAGGTGTTACTATTTTAGATGAAAGTATGTTCCCTTTTCCGCCCCCAGCCGAACCCCCGAATAGCAGTTCTTTTCGGAAGTCGAGGAGGGCGTCTATCTGTTTTGGGAAGGGCATATGATCTTTGGGGATGTATGGGTTGTCCCAGATCGTTTTTTGAAGTATTTCTTTTTCGAGGTCAGTTAACATATATTATCTCCGAGGGAAAGCTATTTATTTGTATAGGGCGTATATGTGTAATATGGAAATGGAAACTATTTGGCATATCGATAAAGATATCACAATGGAAACAAGAAAGTTGTTGGGTGAATCAGTTGAATATGCATATACTTTGTTTGAAATGAATAGTAGTTCTGATAAACCAAAATCGAATTCACGTTTTGATGAAAGAGATGGTTCTATAAGTTTAGACATTGATAATGTTATTATAAAAATGAAGAATGTAAAACCAGTTATGTTGTCTGTGTCAGAATGGGGCGCTTTGCGCCCATTGTGGAACGATGAAACTGTTGAAGGATTGGATTTAGAGAGGTAAAAGGTATGAGTAAATTTGAGGTTGGGGATAGGGTAAGAATTTTGAGCACCTTGACACGTAAAGATTTTAATGAGATTGGTATAGATGGAAATATTGATGAATATGTTGGGAATATTTATATAATTGGAGATGTTAATGGAGAATCTTATCGTCTTGAAAATTGTGGGAAGTGGTTTCCAGGAAGTATGTTGGAGCTGGTAGAGGGGGAGGCTAGGTTGTACAAGGATTTGGATAGATATGTTATTACTCTTGAGAGATTTGATATGGATGGCAAAAAGTATATGAGCGGATCTGCGGATATCTACGGGCCAGAATTTTACAGTATGTGGGATTGTTATATTGATAATTAATTGGTTGGTGTGATGGTATGGTATATGTACGTTTGCCAGATATAAAGAGTATTAAGTGGTATGTGGATTATGAAGACCATGCGAGTGATGCGATTGATAGAATTGTTCGGGTTAGGAGAGAGATTGCAGAGATAGATTATAAATTGCGGAAGCAATTAAAGGACAATGGTTGGTGAATATGATTAATATATTAATATTTTTATAAAACCTTTTATTTTTGTTCATTTTTTTGTGGAGGTGTGCATCAACCCCCATCGTTCACTAAAAATTATGGTACCCAAATTTTCCTAGCTCTAAATTTCTAACAAAATAATTTTATAAAAACTTTTTTTCTTTTTTCTTTTTATTTAAACTTTGCCATGACTTTCTAAATATACAATTGCAAGATATTCAAACCAATAAAATAATAATTACATAATAATTAAAACTCTAATAGAAAACCAATCATAAAACTAAAATTATAATAACAAATAATTAAATCGCCGCAACGATTTACATCGCGCAGTATTGGCCCGCCTCTTGCCCTGGCGCGATTAACAAGTGTTATTATGTATGGTTGGCCCAGGCCTCGCGATGTGAGGCACCTCACCAACTTATCAAATAAGTTTGTATTCAGTATCTTTTATTTCTTGTTTGTTATTATTATCGGCCTTGTATTTTGCGTACGAGTCGAGCAGGCTGTCAAAAGATACATTAAAGTTCACATTAGGGCGATTACTATAACTGTTTATATTTTCATTGCCCTTTATGGAGAGCAAGGATTTTACTTGGTCCGACAACAATTTGGACAATTTTATAAATTCGTCGTTTGGCAGGCCTGGCTCAGCCAACCTCTCTTCTATATTTCTAATGTTATCTTCAAGACTTATTAAGTATTCTTTTGTCTTGTCGTTGACAAACTCAGCGATATTGTTCTCTATTTCGGAGATTACGAGTTCGGTTGTGTCGGCTGTCTTCGATTCGTAGCCTTTTATAATAGTTTTAATATATGCCTGGCTGACGACAATGCCATGCTTTTGGAGGATTAGCTCGGCTATCTCTCGCGCAGATTTGAAGGAGTTCGCGCGTATTGTGTCTTTCGCGGCTGGGGTTAGTTTTATCATGATTATCACCAAACATATATACATTTAACCTTTATATCGGCCCAAATATCCCTGCATTCTAGGTACCTGGGCTTAACTTCCTAAATATACTACCAATGTTATATTAGTCTGCATCTTAAGTAACATGATTATCATTTAAAGTAACAATGTACATTTAAGTACATCAATGTACACATTTGACAGCGAAAAACATCGCGGGCCTCACCGATATCGATATTGAATTTTGGTTTCAGCAAAAACTTTTTTCATTCTATACAATGTTTAAATTATATTAATCTTTTATTTTTAAAGATTGCCAATATCTAGGAAAGTTTATAGTTAGTATAGTAAAACAGCCAAACGATTTATCTGTATCAGTGGGACCAATTTGAAAAAAAAAGGCCGCCTGTTGCGTATGACCATTTGAAGCACTTTGCTGCATATATCTGGATAACCGTCCCCATATTGTCAAATAATCAAACAAAACTTTTACAATGGATCTCTTGTTACCGATTTAACCAAATATATAAATAAGTACTCATAATTGTACAAAATAACATTCTAAATTATTTTTTGAAGTAGTAGGCCGAGCATCAAAACCGATAGCAAGCGACCTACCGAACTTTCAAGATGTTAGAAAAATACCACCATTAACAATATGTAGTCTCAGTGTCATACATGATTATAAATATTCCAATATATACATTGCACTATATACATCCCTCACCCAAAAACCTTAAATACCAGACCCACCATAGTATAGTATAGAACACAACCCTAAGGAGCTGAAAAGAACAATGACAAAAAAACTATCATACGAAACATACGACGCAAACCGGACCAAAATAACCGCCGCAATCAACCACTATCGGCGCATCCTCAACAACGAGGAAACCGCAACCCGCCTAAACTGCCCCCTCTGCCAAAAATACAACGTCGGTGAAAGAGAGGATGAGTGCAAGGGCTGTCCCATCTACGAGGTAACCGGCAAGCAATATTGTGAGGATACACCATACATAAAACTTTCTTGTCACACTTTTGATCAACATCCTCATACTAACATCCAAAATCAATGCCAAACCTGCGCAGATCTCATTAACGAGGAAATCGCCTTCCTTCGCTCTCTCCACCCATTTCGGGTGGGCGATATCGTAGAAGTAGTCCGCACATGGACTGAGGATGAAGACAACGCATACGATGCAGGCATTGTACATGATCATCCGACTGGCCCAATTACCAAGATTTCAATGAAAGGAAACTGTAAAATCGGTGGAGTATGGTATCCACCCGTAGTCCTGGAAAACAAGATCTGAAGTTTGGGACGAGTATAACCGCCTGCAAGAAATACTGAAGGACAATATCGAGAAGGAAATTTACAATGATGAGCTTGTTGGGAAAATCAATGCCCTGTATTGGGTCTTAGATTACCCATATGGCTGAAGGAGATTGATAATGAATGCCTCGCGGGTTTCGGGCCAAACGTCTGCGCCGTCAACAAGCAGCCAAACGCTTCATCGCCCAAAAAAACGCGCGATATCGCGCGCGCCTACGATCATTAGAACAGTTTGAAACAGAAAATATATACTGGAGTGAATAAAAATGGCAAAATACTCAAAGGCTAAAATCGCAGAAATTGAAAAGACAAAAGGCAAACTCCGCGCGCTCCTGCCGCCCGGAAGTATCGTATACACTACCCTCAACCACGTCTCAAGGTCCGGTATGCAACGCGCTATATCCACCTACATCATAATCGATAATGACATTATAGATATATCGTATGATGTGGCCGAAGTAATCGGAAACACCATACATAACAAAGGAGGAATAAAAATCGATGGATGTGGAATGGACATGGGATTTGCAATCGTCCACCAGCTATCATATGCTCTATATCCTGGCGGATTTGAATGCACCGGCCCAAATTGTCCCTCTAATGACCATTTCAACGGTGATAGAGACTACACTCCCCACCATCATAATAGCGATGGTTATGCCCTCCGGCACAGGTGGATGTAAATGTTACCCTACGGATATATATTTAAATTTGAAGGTCATGGAGTATTTGATCCAAACGGTAAGATAGACGAACCATTGAGCGATTTAGATATTATTAATCATAATACTAAGGTTGCTATAATGGAAGTAGAATCAGCCCTAAAAACCGGAAAAGCAACGTTCTACATCAGTTATAAAATAAATGAGAATGGATTAAAATCTTATAGTGTCGGTACCTGGGATAGTACATATAAATGGCCCGCTACTATAAGAACCTCATGGCACAATTTCGCCGGTAAAGACGGCAGAAGAGATTGCTGGTTTAAAATAAAAGATCAGTGTTGGCACGGTGTTAATATCGGTAATAACGATATTGTATATGCTAAAAGAATTAAATCGAGGAGATGAAAAAGAATGAGAA
>Ga0208694_1003573_pt1 | contig 14837 bp, 11 predicted proteins | sample AD_UKC078_MetaG_FD_184442 | JGI IMG/M metagenome (GOLD analysis project Ga0208694, IMG submission 184442) | Active sludge microbial communities of municipal wastewater-treating anaerobic digesters from USA - AD_UKC078_MetaG (SPAdes) (version 2) | ecosystem: Engineered > Bioreactor > Anaerobic >...
CAATACAATGTTATGGCTTATATTTTATCTGATCAAAACTCTATACCTGTTAGAGTCTCTATTTTCAGTGGAAAAGATAAAACATCACCTTTATTTTCAGTGAAAGAATTTGGAAATACATGCATTATGTATTCCATGGATAAGATATTAGAATATGGTGATGCAATCAACATTATTCAAGCGGATGAAAGAAATAGAATTTCAGAAAGAAAAGATGTTCCATTATTTGATTATGAAGCATTTCATGAAGCAATATTGAACGCATTTATTCATAATAAGTGGTTGACATTGAATTCTCCACAAATCTCAATCTTTACAGATAGAATAGAGATATTATCTCATGGTGGATTAGCTCTAGACCAAGACGAAAAAGGATTTTATAGTGGTGCTAGTTTACCGGTTAATGATGTTCTTGCATCTATTTTTTTACAACTAAGAATTAGTGAACGTTCAGGAAGAGGCGTCCCTAAAATAGTAGGAAGATATGGTAAAGAAGTAATTCAAATAGAAAAGAATAGAATTATAGTAACAATACCATTTGATAAAATAGGAGTAAATTCTTTCGTAGTATCCAATAAAGTATCCAATAAAGTATCTGATAAATTGAATAAAACAAAACTAAAAATGATTGAATTAATAAGGGATAATCCAAATATTACAATAAATCAGTTTTCAATTACGCTTAAATTATCAGAACCTGCCATCAAGAAAAATTTAAAACAATTGAAAGAATCAGGACATATTCAAAGAATAGGCTCAAATAAAACTGGATATTGGGAAGTTATTAAATAATTGTTGTAATTTGATATTGAAATGAAATAGGATGAAATTTGGATGAAAAATATAAAGAAAATTTTATGCTTCTTACTTTTACTACTAATGATTCCTTTAACTGGATGCGATTTTTCTATTGATGGTAAACACAAACTAAGCATTAAAGATTTAAATAATATAATTTTGAATATTGATGAGATATGTGAGTCAAATCAAACTTATGGACTATACAGAGAAGGTGATGAAATCACTTTTGAGATTAAATTCTTTTCTGGTTTAAGTGCAACTTTATTGGTAGACGGGACTGTATACAGACCTACAGCTGTTGAAGCATGGGAACCTGAATATATTAAATACACAATGCCCGATCATGATGTAGATGTCGCTTCAATGATTAATGGTTGTGTTGGCGATGAACTGAAGTTGTGTGAAACTATCGAATGGGGTTACAAAATAACTGACGAAAGTTTAGATTATATCGATGTTCAAAGAATATATCTGGGTGTCGCCCCGGAGAATAGATATGGTGAAAGTGCAAGAATATACAATGAAGGAAATATGTTCTCGGGATGGTTTAATCGAACTTTGATACGAGAGAAAACAAACGATATTGATGGAGGACAAGGTTATATTGTCACATTCAATCTAAAAGATAAAACCTCATATGAATTAGAAATCAGGAACAACTATGTTCAAATAAATAGTAAAAGTTATTGGTTGTCAACTGGATTACCATCCGCAATTACATCCATAGGTGAGGAACAGATACCACCAACAGGAACTTTTAAATTAAATATTATAGATAGTAATAATTTTATTTATGATAAGCCTGAAGAACAATATAGTTATTTTGCTCCAGGTACAATTATCAAACTACATTCTTATCCAATAATGGATGTTGATTTATATATGTATGTAAATGGTGAGTTTCATTCAAAACAAACTAGCATAGAAACCGATGAAGGATATATTTGGGAATATTCTTTTGTAATGCCTATTGATGTAGCTACACTAGAGTTTTCAACAGATCCGTTTCTTGCCGATAAATATTACTATTTTACTGACCTATTTTATTGGGCGAGTTTATTAAATGAAAGCACATTAAAAGCCATAGAAGTTAAAGATGATTATATTAGTGTTGATCCTAATGATCCTATTAATGCTCCAATGATAAGGTATAGTGAAAAAATAGAAGATATAAATTACAATCTATCTATTTTGAAAGAAGAACCATTAGTTAAAATGGATAATTTTGAAACGGTTCCTGGCGGTTGGAAAAGAATTGTTAAGTACATCACATTTGAAGGTGAAGAATATATTTTGGTAATATCAAACGGCTTAGTATTTTGGAATGATTTTTCTTCATACGAATATTTCCGTTTTGATAGAACACCAACAAATTATCCAGATATTATTACTGAAAGCAAATAATTCTAAAATTAAATAATCTCAGTGATTTGTTATTGAAAGTTTCTAACAAGGGGTATTCAAAAACACAAGAGGGGTATTCACTTTTTAATAGGGGTATTCACTTTGTATCAAAACAACTCTTCTTTGCCATATAAGAAGCATAGGTTTGATACATTTTGTATCAGGCCTTTTTTGCTTTAATAAGGGCTTTTTCACACTATAGCAAGCGAATTTCAATTTGAAAAGTAACCAAAAATAAGGGTAAAAATATTTGACTGATAATAGGCTCACACGATTTGAGGCTTATTTACACGATAAAATCGTATAAACTTTTTTTGTAGAGAACAAATCAATATTAATTGGAATAAAACGTCAATAATTATTGGAATAAAATATTTACATTTATTGGAATTGTTGTAAAATACAATTGGAGGTAATAATTATGATACCTGGTAATTATAAGAAGAGAATTATTGAAAAAGGAATTGAAGATAAAATGAAATACAGTGGAGCTGTAGTTATAGAAGGTCCAAAGTGGACTGGTAAATCAACTACAGCTGAGCTTTATTCTAAAACTATCATTAAATTACAAAATCCTATTACGAAAAAGCAATATCAAACTTTAGCAACCATTTCAAAAGACGAAGTACTTTCTGGTGAAAAACCGATTCTTTTTGATGAATGGCAAGAAGTTCCTGAGATTTGGGATTTTATAAGGCTTGATATAGATGATAACAAATATAAAGGTGCGTATTTACTTACAGGCTCGACAAAGAAGCAAAACATAAATATATCTCATACAGGAACGGGAAGAATTAATTCTATATACATGCGTCCTATGAGTTTATTTGAAAGCGGAGATTCTATTGGCTCGGTCTCATTAGCTGATTTATTTGAAGGTAAGAAAATTCAAGTAGCAAAATCAAAAACAAGCATTAATGACATCGCTCACTATATTTGTCGCGGTGGATGGCCAGGTAGTCTAAAATTACCATTAAAAGAACAACTTGCTATTCCTAAAGACTTACTTGAAAGTATTATATCAAAAGATGTAGATGAAGTTGATGGAATCAAAAAAGACAAAGATAAAATTAGGAAACTCATACGCAGTTATGCAAGAAATATATCTACATTAGCAACCAGTAAAACCATTTATAAAGATCAAGAAAACGAAGGTATTTCTATTGACTATAAAACATATGATACTTATACAAATGCACTTCAAAGATTATACATTATTGAAAACCTTACAGCTTGGTCTCCTGCTATTAGAAGTGCCAGCACGATTAGAACATCAGATAAAAAGCAATTTGTCGATCCAAGTATTGCTGTAGCTGCTTTGGGTTTGTCAGTAGATAAACTAAAACAAGACTTTGAAACATTTGGATTCTTTTTTGAATCTATATGCACTAGAGATATCAGAGTCTATGCTCAATCGTTAGATGGCGAAGTCTATCATTACAATGATTCATCTGGATTAGAAGTAGATTTAATTATTGAGTTGAGGGATGGCAGATGGGCTGGAATCGAGGTTAAATTAGGGGAGAATGAAGTTGAGAAAGCAGCATCAAATCTTATAAAACTAGCCAAAATTCATAAAACTAAGAAACCATCCTTTTTAATGATACTTACAAACACTGAACTTTGTTATCAAAGAACTGATGGTATTTATGTTATTCCTTTAGGACTACTTAAACATTAATGTTTCTAAAATTTGATAGATGTTTAGATGACGTTTAGAATTCAAAAATGATTGAGACATGTGTAACAATCATGTTTTATGATTAAATAAAAAAATTATCAATGAATTGATCATCATAGTAGAGGTGCGTAATGAAAAGAACAGCACTAATATTTCCTAAGTTTTCTGTAAAAGCAATCATCAAGTTAATGAAGAAGATAGAGATAAAGAATTACTAAGTTCAAAATTGGTGGAAAAATACCATTTTAACGAGGATCAACTTGATTTCATTTTATTGTTTTCACCTAAAGCATTAGAATCTGAAGAATTTCATAGATTAAGTCCGTTTTAATATTTCATAAATGTATTGAAAATTCTTGAATCAACACTTTACGCGAATACTGATAATCGGCATCATATCTCAAAAAATTTGTTTTCATTATTTTAATAGAATTGATATTAAGTATCATTGTATTGTTCAGCCGTTTCAATCGAGGTGCTATAATATTTCTCGATGGTGCTAATTAGTATTAAAAAAGGTAGCATCACACAATTTGATTGAAAATATCTATTAGTAGATAAATTCATAGGGGCAACTAAAAAATTCGGGGGCTTGCTGTTCGCAGTTGAGTCATTTTTTACATATGTAAAGCATTTTGTTTGTAAGTGAACTCCAACTTGCGGATAATCATAACTTGCCATGAAACTGACAAAGCGCATTAAAACCACAATTCTCGTCTATGCCAATCTCGCCGCCGCCATGGTCGGGATTGGGGCTTTTACATATACGACGCTCGCTTGGTTCGCGCAAAATCTGACGCGTCAGGTTCATATGGAATCGGTCCGCGTAACCATTCCCGGCTTTGCCGTCACCGGTTTTGATTGCTATGAAGTAACGAATTTAGTAAAAGGCGAAACAAATACGGCGATTACCTTTTCTAGTCAAACCGTCACCTCTCTTGCCACCTATGACCCGCAGTGGAAAATGAATACCGCCTTCTCACCCGCCATCGTCGTCCACGTTCAATTCACGTATGACGCCGCCGAAATCGTCACCTTTTCCGCGACGACCGACCATACGACTTTTTCATCGGGGACGACCGGTTCGGGAGAGACTGACGATAACTATGCCAGCAATGCTTTTCAGATTACGCCGACCGGCGGTCCTTCGTCAGGATTGGGCGAGAGCTGGACGAGTGCGTCCCTCACCTATATCAACGCTGATGCGGATTCATTTGTGACGATTGGTGCGACGCCGAGCAAAGTAACTTCACTTGACCTCGCCGCAATCAATCCGGGCGATACCGAAACATGGTTTGTCCTCGAATACAGTCAAGCGGTGATGGATTACATCGATAATGCCAGGATAGGAAATGACCGCGACGTCATCTATCACGACGACATCGTCTACCTGGTGGCGTAGAGGACTCGAATATGAAGAAGCGTAAGAGCATCATCTTAATCGGAGTCCTGACCGGCGGTCTCTTTCTTTCGCTGGTCGCTACTTCTGTCGCCTGGTTTTCGACGATGACCGATTTTCAGACGGCGATCAACGGCCGTTCGACGAGCAATTACTATGCCGGCGGAGACGGCAGTCAAAATGACCCATTCATCATCAAAACCTCTAAACACTTATACAATTTGACGTGGCTACAAAATAACGGCTACTACCCTCATACTCAAAAAACATATTTTAAACTCGATAATGATATAAATATGGCCGGACAACTTTCCGGATATAGCAGTTCGACAACCGGAGCAATTCCTCCGATCGGGACGGACGCCTATCCCTTTTATGGCGAATTCGACGGCAACGGCAAAACGATCTCCAATCTGTGGATTTCATCCGATCCATATGATTGGAAAGTCAAGCCATTAAACATCGGCAGTATTAACGTCGGAGCTTCAACCGGCTTTTTTGGCAACATCGGCAATATATCGATTAACCCGACGACCGCCGTCATCGGCACAGTCAAGTCATTTTACTTAGAAAATGTCGAAGTTACCAATAAGGTCAATGACAGCGCGGTCGGCATCGTCGCCGGCTACAATAATGGCAATATGGAGGCGATCGGCGTGAAAAACGCCAAGATTTCGCTTGGTTCAACGAGCATTGAAGTCACGAGCAATTACTCCTTAATCGGAAAAATTGGCCCCTATGTATCTTGGGATTCGCTGCCCGAAGACCTCGCCGGCGGCGATTTGCTCATCGATACTAATTTTCCTTCCTTTACGACGAAGGCAATCAATACTGTTACTGCCGTTCCCGATTCGGCTACCGATACTGCTTTCTTCATCGGAAGCGTGACGGCCACTTCGGTTGATATTAAAGGAAGCCTTTTTAAGTACAATAGCAAAATGACTGTTAATACAAGCGCGACGAGCCCGACCGAAATCACGGCCGAAAGTAGCAATATCACGCTTGTGACATCATCAAACTGGACGAGCCATGTCACGCCTGATTTCTACAATCGAACACTTCCTAATAACCTGAAAATGGCTACTTTTGGTATCACACCACCTAGCTATTCAAGTGCAACTTCGTCTTTTTCGAATACATCGAATATCACCCTCTATGATGGCACGACATTTCCGGTTCCAAAGAATAGCATATGGTTTAAGCCGATTAAAGGTGGCGTTTCCGCGCTTGTCTTTGCCCGTCAAAGAAACGCCGCGGAACCCGGTAAATTATCGGTTTACTATTTTAAACGCGAAGGCAGCGCGATTACTAATTTTGGCGAAGTCCGCTTTCAAATCGGACAGGTCGGCAATAAATCGCAAGTCTACTTCGATTTTGAAATTTTACAGGCAACACTCGATGACGATTACGAATTCATCATTTCAGCCTCAAACACGAATAATGACGAGACAAATGGCTTCCTCTATTTAATGCTCGCCGGTAGCGATGAAGCCTCTGGCGCGCAGGCATCGGCGATGAAAAGCGTCGACTATGTCTATCGCACGCAAAGCGGGGCGCTTGAAAACGTCGGAGCTGAAGACTACATGATGAAAAGGACGCTTTTACGGTTTAACGGAACTTACAGCGGCACCGCCTATTACAACACTAAAGACTATCCAAACATCGACGGAAAAGTCTACTATGCCGTCGTCACGAGCAGCGGCTTGCACATCACCGACTATGTCACCACCGGTACGGTCGGAGTTTCGACCACATACACAAGCGGAATGTTTCCTGGTCGCGATGAGGAATTTCCTTAACAATTACCTGGCTTTTTAAGTAAAAAAAGCCGGTCAGCAGGAAGGCCGGGCGCCCTTTGAAAACCATTTTGTTTTAATAAATTAAAATCACCGAACAAATTCAGCCATTGTTCGGAGGTTTTATTATTGGCCCGGAAAACACCATTGATGGCATAGCTGTCTTTGTCGACTTTCTCCATTTTAAGACGCGTGATTAAATCTTCCGACAAGTAGAAATTAAGTTTGAGCAGAAGTAATCCTCCCGGCTTGAGTATCCTTTGAATGTCCTCAATTACTTTTAAGGCTAATTTATCAGGAATAACATCGAGAAAATTCGAACAAAAAACGCCTTCATAACTCTCGTCTTCAATATTGGCTAAAAATGTTTCGTCGCCGACTTCAAAATGAAGGTTTTCAATTCCTGATAAAGCGACGCTCTGATTGGCGTTAGCAATTGCATTTTGCGAGGCGTCAAAACCCAATCCGCGCTTGATTTTTCCGCCGAGCAATTTGGCTTCGATGAGACATAAGCCGTTTCCGCAGGCGATATCGAGTACTTCCTGACACGAGTCGGCGAGGATTTGTAGGCCCTCATCAAGAGGCGTATCGATGGTGATGTCACTTCTTTTGATGGCGGTGGCCCGCAAGTTTTGGAAGTGGTCATTCCAGAAGGCCATCACTTCTTTTTTAATCTTTTCTTCTTTCATCCTTTGTCCCCCTGAATAAAGCCATTATAATCACCGATTATCTTCTTTGACAGGTTTCATTTTCTTTTGTAGTTAAGAGATTATTAAGTTAAAATGATTTTCGCGTGATTTTGAAGTATCATTAATTACGTTACTGCGCTCGTAGCTCAGCCCGGATAGAGCACAACCCTCCGAAGGTTGGGGTCGGACGTTCAAATCGTCTCGAGCGCGCCAAGTGATAAGACGCCAATAAATGGTGTCTTTTTCATTAATAAGGCGAGTGAGGTTTGCTATTATATTGGTGTGGAAAAAGAAAAAAGCTGCGGTGCAGTCATCTATAAATATATGGGCGATCGCCTCGTCTTTTTGCTGGCCGAGATGAATCACGGCCACACCTCCCTGGTCAAAGGTCATGTCAAGGACGGCGAAAGTGAGATCATGACCGCCTATCGCGAAATCAAAGAGGAGACAAACCTCGAAGTCGTTATTGATAATGACTTTCGTCAGATAATTTCCTATCCTCCTTATAAGAGCAATCCCGACATTATTAAGGATGTCATCTTCTTTCTGGCCACGCCCGTTAAGGGGCGCATGAAGCAGCAAAAAGAAGAGGTTGATGCTCTCATTTGGTGCAGTTATAAAAAAGCCCAGAAAATGCTGACCCATGAAGGCGATCGCGGCGTGCTTAACAAAGCCCGAGATTACCTTATTAATAAACCGCGCATTAAATATAGCGAAGAGGATTTGATGCGCCTTGTCATCCCGTCGAAAATATACCTTAAATCATATCTTGAGACACGCGTTCATGAAGAGAAGACAGGCGATGATTTCGTCAATGCTTTCGTGCCGGATGTCTTAAAGAAAATCGAAGATGCCAGGCACGGCAAAAACCTGCCTTACGGCTGGGTGAGCTGTACTTATCTATGGCTCGTTAAGGGCGAAGAATTTATCGGCGAAACTTCGATTCGCCACGACTTGACGGACGGCCTGCTCCGCTTCGGCGGCCATATCGGGTACCGCATTCGCCACGAGAAGAGAAGACGAGGCTATGGAACCAAGATGCTCCGGCTGACGCTAGATTACATCCGCGAGATCTTTGGCTTTAAACAGGTTCTCATCACATGTGATGATGATAATCTGGGATCGATTAGAATCATCGAAAGCAATGGCGGAGTTCTTCAAGATAAGATTACCAACTTCATCGGTAATGACGAAAAGATTACGCGCCGTTACTGGGTTGCCGTCAAATAGATTATCGGCTACCGTTATTGTTTGGATTACTTCTTTTATTTAGTTCGTTGGTCAGATAATTGATGACCGATTTTCTGGTGACGATACCGATGAAATTTTCACGGTCATCGACGACGGGAACAAAGTTCTGATTGATGATGATTTCGACGATATCATTCATCTCCTTATCGGCGGAGATGGGGGCGATTTTTTTGTGGGGAGTAATGCTCGTGATCGGATGCTTTTCGCAGTCGTCGAGGTTCAGGCGGTAGCGCTTGATTTCCCACAAGATATCACCCTCGGAAAGAGAGCCGACATATTTGCCCTTGCGGGAAATGACGGGAATCGTGCTGTAGTGGTGGTACTCCATTTTTTCCAGGGCCTGGCGAATCGTATAATCATCATATATAAATTCGACTTGGGCCTTGGGAAGAAGATAAAGAAGGATGTTCATATTATCACCTCAATTTTTCATTATAGGCATTAATGGAAAGGACCGCAAATAATCGCGAAATGAAATTATAAATAATTTGGAATTTATAGCATCGATGATTATAATATCTTCAGTGCCTGCGTGGTGAAACTGGTAGACGCAATGGACTCAAAATCCATCGGGAGATGATCTCGTGCCGGTTCAAGTCCGGCCGCAGGCACCATATTGAAACGTAAGGTTTGATACCAAATCAAGCCTTTTTTTCTTGCTCAAAACGTCAAATATTGCTTATTATCGCACTTTTTTAGATTGACGAACACAGATTGTACTCACTTTTTAGTTAATCTTTACGGAATTACAGATTTTACTCGTTAAGGATACATAGGGGGTATTCACTCGTTAATTATTCTATTAGTCTGGAAAGGCGGCAGGTAAGATAACCGATTTCCTGCAAGAGTTGAAGAAAACCGCTCTAACCAAGATAGTAAATAATCAACGTTTTTTCATTGGGGGGGGGCCAACCATTCTATTAATTGACCTCTCCTCTGCCATCGATGATTTCGACGACTTACTAAAGTAAATGCTAAAAAAGGAGGGGTCGGAGAGGTCATATCCTAACTTGTACATATAAGGAAAAATATAAAAATTATTACTATATATAGAAAAGTACGGAAATGAGCTCTCCGACCCCTCCAATACTAAGGTATTGAAAGAGAGGTCACATAGATATCTTTTTAGATTTGCTTTCCAATCAATAAAAACTGTCAACGAATAAATTTTTCATTCACCTTGTTTTAAGCAAAAAGTCCTCAAACAGACGATTTTTAAAAATAATTTAAAAATATTTTATAGATAAATCTATAACTTAGAAAAACACCCGTTTTTCATTTGGGTTTATTTTTTCTAAAACGTATATATAAGTGGAGGATTTATTTTATGCTACCTTATGCTTACAAAAAATTTGTCAATCAAAAAGTCAAAAACGCCTTCACTCTGCCACCCGACTTTGTCACTAAACGAGTAGAGGACGAACTAACACTACTAGAGGAAGAATCAAAGAATACTCACAGTAATAGAACTGGAAATTATTGGCGAGGCCAATATCTACTAACTTCTCTACTTGCTAAACGCGTCAATAAGAATGCCGTTATATCTGACTACGGAAGTAACGGGAACATGCTGATTAGCTACCTACTAGGATTAAGTGAGATCATACCACTCCCATCATTCTATTATTGCCCTCAATGTGGGCATCATGAACTCGCACCAGAAGCGTATATCTCAGGTTATTCCCTTCCCCCTAAATGGTGTCCTTCCTGTAACGCAAAACTAAGGGGGCTAGGAATCGACATCCCACTCAATATCAACTCAATCAATATAAGTTCATCGCTTGGTCTAAGAGTCTCTAAGATCTTTCTAAAAAAGAATCATCTAGATATAGCAGGATCATTTAAAAGTAAAATTCAACGAAGAGAGCATCAATCCTTCTCCCTCATAATCGGAGGCGCATCAGTTGAATTTTTCGAAAGCCTCGAGCTCTCCATCATTGAGAAGATGGTCCAAGAAAACCACATCGATATCATCGATATTGACTATAACGATCCTCATGTATTTGCGACCATCCTTGGTCCCAATAAGTTTGGACTCGCTATCATCGCAACAAGCTTATTTGAAAGAGCCTATCAACTGACCAAGAAACCCTTAAAAAACTTCGATGATTTGATTAGATTGATGGGCTTCTACTTAGGACCATCCTCCAATATCGACAAGATGGAAACATACGCGAAAAACCATCATGGCCTTGATTTAGTCCGTCTTCCCACCAATAGGGATGACGCAAATACAATATTATTAAACTACGGCATTGATAACCATCACGCAGGGACCATTGATAACAGTGTAATTAACAAACTCATTGAACTTACCAATGGTAGAGAGAACAAAGAAGAACTACTCCAGTTAATCGACTATCTAACAATCACTATGTACTTAGAAAGAAAGAGTGCAGTACTAGTAAAGACCTTGTTAGTATATCGACTCGCTTATCTAAAAACGTATTATCAAGATATATTCGTTCAAGCCATTGATCAATTAGGCTACTCAAAAGCAAGTAAAATCGAATTAAAAAGAGCAATTGCTAATGTAAAACTCTCTAGTAAAAATTTAGGTGAAAATATCAGTGATAAGCAGTTAGTGAAATTGGTCGCCCATCAGTTTAATGGCTATGTCGATTTTCAAGAAGAATCGATAATCATGAAAATATTTTCTCTCAAATGATAAATCACCATCGTTGCTTATAGGGAAAATATAGATAATGTATAATGATTATAGCGATGATTATGCTTTCCATAATTACGGGAACATAAGTCTTAATGATGTGTAAGAGGTTAAAATATGGCTATCACAGTTATTGAAAAAAAACTATTAATTAAACTAAAAGAAAAAGCTATTAATTCAGAATGTCGTATTTTTGAATCTGACTTTGAAAATTTTGGAGCTGGACAACCAAAAAGCTATTATGTTGGTGACTCACACATAAACAATCTATTTTTAAATGAAAAGGAATTTGAAAAATATAAGCCTTTCTTTGAAGAAGGAAATGGTCAAGAATTAAAAAAAATATATAAAGGAATCAAGCGTGATTATTGTAAAATGCAGTCACTTCGATCCTCTTCAGCAATGATTGTCAACATATTAGGAAGACGCGGCAATACTGAATTGTTAAGAATTAATAAAAATGATTTTGGAATTCCTGAAGGTGAATACGATGTTTCTTTTGAGAGACAACTAAGAACACTAAATATAAGTAATTCCAGAAAATATCCCGCTCATGTTGATGGTTTCTTACTCTCAAAAGACTTAAGTACTGTTATTTTGATTGAGTCAAAAATGTTTGAGTATTTAGATGGTGAAAAAAATATTCTGAGTCAAAGTTATTTGAATTCGAACAATTATTACTCAAAAGGTGTTGAATTTATCGATTGTTTTGAGACATGTAGTGAACTTTTCGAAAAATTAGATTATCAGCAATTAATTAAGCACATTCTTGGATTTTATAATGCAGTAGTCCATACGAAGGAATGTTTTGAAATTTATCCTCTAAACAGAGAGGATTTAAGCAAAATAAAGAATGTGTATTTATTAAATGTTGTTTGGAGAATGACTAATACAACATCAGATTTGTATCATACCTATAAACCATACTGGGAGAAGGAAGTTCCTTCTGAAGAAGAAATCAGCAAAATGCAATCGTTATTTTCTTCCATAACAAAGGATATATTCAAATTTGTCAAAGTCCAATTTATGCCTTTTGACGAATTCATTTCAATAATTGATGACAGTAGAATGCACTATTTAAATCGTTATTTTATTTAATTACAAAGTTATCGATTCTCCAATTGATACAAAATATATATGTTACTATTGTGGCTCTGAATGGACTAAAAAATCAAATCGGTCTAATGATAAACAAAACAATAATAGTGTATAAATTGTAAAAAACAAGGAGTAATGATTATGCTTTTCGCCTTAGATAAAAATGGAAGTCGTGTTTATATAGAAAACGCTCATGTCAAACATGAGTATTTTTGCCCTATTTGTGGAGAACAAATGGTTCTCAAAAAAGGACAAATACCAATTCATCATTTTGCACATCCGCTCCATTCTAAATGTACTGACTCATGGAATTATGAAAAAATGTCTGAGTGGCATATGAATTGGCAAGGTCGTTTTCCTCTGGATACTCAAGAGATTGTCAAGGTCAAAGACGGTCAAAAGCACAGAGCTGATGTGCTTTTGGAAGACAGAAAGGTCGTTTTTGAGTTCCAACACAGTCCTTTGAGCTGTGAGGAGTTTGATGATAGAAATTCTTTTTATAATTCACTTGGGTATAAAGTGATATGGATATTTGATTTGTCAGAACAATTTGAGAATGGAATGATTGAGAACCACATAAGCAACGTATTTTTATGGTCTCGTCCCAAGAGTACTTTTAATAATTTTAATCCAAAGGAAAACAATGACGTCGAAGTCTATTTTCAGATACAAGTAGCTGCAGATAACAATGAAACTGTTGCGCATATTAAGGCTACTATTGAAGCTGGATATGAAATTCATTCAGAAGAAAGCAAAGTGTATTTTGAGGAACAAAAGAACGATAAGATTCAACTCATTAAAATAACCCAGGCTAGTAAAGATGGATTTAAAAGATTTGAAACGGACCGATTTTTATATGGAGAAAAAGATATTGTGCAACGATTTTGTTCTTCGAATGACACAAAGGAAAATACTGTTAAAGAATTGCGCGATAGTAAGTTAAGGAACCATAGCTGATGCGCTATGCCTTCACATCGTAATGAGACAGAAAAACCTACATTTGATCTTACTTTTTTGCCTATAAAAGTTCTTCGTATGACAACTCATGTCAACTCATATTCCAAAAGTTCGCATAAGGTAAAAAATAAAAAAAACTTTTAGAGAAAGTTGTGGAATTACTGTTGACATGAGTTGTCGTTGAAGATAGATCAAATCATAAAAAACTAAATTATAATCATACTTTTTTTCTGATTCATCATGATCTAACGACATAGTCTGTCATGGTCAATACCAAAAGTTCGCATAAGGTAAAAATGTATAAAAATTACTCATAGAGAAAGTTATGGAAATGACTATGACAGACCATGTCGCTTATCAGTAAAAAGTGGTTAAAACAATTCAATGCTATCATTCTTTTTCTATGTTTTGATATCTTCAAATGAAAACAGGTAGCAATAGGTCTACCAAAAGTTTGCATAAGGTAAAAAAACAAAAAAACTCTAAGAGAAAGTTATTGAAATGCTATTGCTACCATATGTCATTGTCTTTAGCTGAGTGCCTTACGAGTAAGCACTTAGTCCCGATAATAATCGTGTTCGATCATCCTTAATTGAAGATATTAATCTACCTAATGACAAGGGGTGTCAAAGGGTATTCCTAAAGTTCGCATAAGGTAAAAATACATCAAAAATTACTCTAGAGGAAGTTATGGAAATGCCCTTGACACCCTTTGTCGTCCACCGAAGAAAACAATCACGAAAGCGCATTTGCCATCGTTGTTTTTTGCACTAAAACCGATAACAAATGACAAGGTATAGCAAGGTATATTCCTAAAGTTTGCATAAGGTAAAAATAGATAAAAATTTACTCTAGAGAAACTTATGGAAACAATGTTGCTATACCTTGTCATGACGGACAAGACAAAACGTCAATAAGTCCTTATCACATCAACCTTTTTAGATGTGGTTTAACTGGTCAATGACAAGGTCTATCAATATCAATTACGAACCTTTACGCGTGAGGAAAATCAATGAAAATTTACGTATAGGGTAACTTTAGGAATCGACATTGATACACCTTGTCATCATGATGAGCAAAAATATGTAAATCA
>Ga0208694_1003576_pt1 | contig 14823 bp, 15 predicted proteins | sample AD_UKC078_MetaG_FD_184442 | JGI IMG/M metagenome (GOLD analysis project Ga0208694, IMG submission 184442) | Active sludge microbial communities of municipal wastewater-treating anaerobic digesters from USA - AD_UKC078_MetaG (SPAdes) (version 2) | ecosystem: Engineered > Bioreactor > Anaerobic >...
CACAAACTCCTCTGCACTCTTATATTTACGGGCTTCTTTGTGTAGTGGGTCGTTTGAAAATTTCCTTACATCTCTAACTGGAATTCTACCCTTACCTTTAACTGTTTCAAGGGACATTCCAGGTCTTGGAATTGTGCTAGTAACGTCTTTTAACGTCTTTTTAAATTGGGGAGTATTAGGGTCAACCCTACGACCGTAAAAAAGCTTGCCATTTATTCTCTCAAACCCGGGTACTATTTTTGGCTTTCCATAACTCTTCCCAAGTTTAACATTTAAGTCATGTTTTCCAGCTTTAAAGAGGGCTGAACCACTTGGAACGCCCCATCCTAAACCTCCTCCAGTTATTCCGCCAATAACTCCGCTCTTTAATGTTGAACTAATTAAACTTTTCGTATCTCTGTTCTCCTGCAATCCCTGTGAAAGTCCATATCCTGCTCCATATCCAGTTCCTATCTTTGCCCCTTTCTTTGCGCTTTTCCTGATAAGACTAACAAGTGTTTGAGAAGCTGGTTTTGCTCCTTTAGCAAATGCTTTAGCCTTTCCGAATAATCCTACGGAAGCTGTATCAAGAGCTGTTTCAAGAGCAAGTCCCGCGGTCTTTTTCTGTCCCTGTTTAGTCTTAATCTTTCCAGAGGTAATATCATTCATCGTCTGTCCATAGAATTTTGGAACAGACGTGAGAAAAGTAAAAGGAGTTTCCACGATACCGCCAGCAATCTTTCCAACTGTTGTTTTAGCCTTTGATGAAATTGGGCGTGTATTTATACCAGCCAACTTATCCATTACTGGCTTAGTGGTTTTAACTGGGTCTGGAAGTGAAACACCCCTATCTTTTAAGAGGAACCGTTTTACTTGTTCCTTTTTCTTTTTAAGCCATTCAGACATAGATTATATTTCATCAAAATCTAAACCACTAATAGCACCGCTATCTTTAAGCCCCAAGCGCTTTTTGCCATCACTAGAAAGCAGATAACTATATTTTTTGTCGAACTGGTCTGCTGAAAGTTTTGATTCACTTCTTAGGCGTGCGTATTCATCGGGGTCTGAATAACCATCTATACCTTTGGAACGTGAAAGGACATCAAGAATGCTTTCACCTTGCGATGTCTTGTATTGTTCGTTTTGTTTGGCTTGTTCTAATGCGTAATCAGCAGCCCATTGCCTTTCTTTGAATGATTGGTCATAAGCCCACTTTTCAACTTCAGCCCTAAATTGCTGTTGCTGTAAGGAGTATTGAAGTATTCTATCGTCAATAGCACTCATCTTATTGCTGAATTCGCTGTCAAGCTGATTGATAGCGTCTTCTTTTTCCCATGAAGTTTTTGTAAGGTCTTCATTGATAGCCCTGATTGTTTCATTATATGCTTTTTCAATCTCGGCTTTCTTAGAGATAGACTGTTGCTGGTAATATGTCATGTCAGCGTCAAGTTTTGCAATCTGGCGTGCCTGCTCTCCACCGAGATTTGCAAGAGTCTTTTCAAATTGACTTTGGCTCTGCTGAAGCTTCTCCATGAAGTATGAACTGTCCGTTGCGTTCCTTGATTGAAAGATTCTCGAAAGTTCTTTGACTGAATTTTCATGTGCTGTTTGGAGTTCTGATTTGCTTTGGTCATAGTATGCATTAGTATCTTGTTTTGAGATTTCGCCTTTCTGGATAAGATTGGCAAGCTCTGCATTGATAGATTCAATAGCAGCGTTTCTGTCTGATTCAGCTTCTGGTCTTCTTGATTCAATCATTTCAGAAAGCTGGTCATAACGGGTATTATAAGATTTCTTCATCTGTTTAAGGCGTTCTTCTTCAGCCTCTTTCTGCTTATCGGCAATCTTTTTAAGGTCTTTATAGGGGTCATTTTTTAGGATGTTGCTTGCAACGGAATTTGCACTACCCGATGAGCCTATAGAGTAACCACTAGATTTTGAAGAATTATTAGATGAGCCTATAGAGTAACCACTAGATTTTGAAGAATTATTAGATGAGCCTAATTTCTTATTTTGCTCTAACTGTTTTTCGAGTACCGAATTTCCATACTCATCCAAGCCTGCTGCTTGAGCGGTATTGCCTAAAAGATATTTAGCATCATCTGCAAGATTAGTTGGTTTTAATAGCCCATAAGCTATTGTTGCAGGCAAAGCAACCTTTGATGCTACTTTACTTCCGTATTTAACTGTGTTTTTTAATGCCGATTTTGCGTAATCATATACACTTGCCATACATTTTGCTGTCAAATACTTGACAAATTTTAGTAATTAGTTTATTAAGTAAATATAATAAGTTAAATTGATTATATGAGAATTACTAGGAGGACTATTTCGTTTATTTTGAAGTCAACCGCTCGCGTCATTAAGTGTTTAGTTTATCCGTTCGTGGCAATCCACGTATGTCTTGGTTTATTTGCTGTTTGCTATAGCCTGATAAGCTAGAACATTTGAAACATCTTGGAAAAATCAGGGGTGTATGTAATAATCACTTGTCCATTTCTTCCTGAACCTGCTCCAGCTTCTCCTCCTCCACCACCAGCACCATATAATCCACCACTTCCACCACTACCATTATTATCTCCTCCTCCGCCACCTCCACCACCTAGTTCACTCGTTTTTCCTGTCGCCCCAGCTCCTCCTCCTGCTCCACCATTACCAGCATCTCCAGAACCACCAGCTGCTCCAGCTGTAGAATTAGCATTTCCACCATTATTACCAGCACCATCTGGACCAGCAGCTCCTCCTCCGCCCCCAGACCCTCCATTGTCAGGTCTCCCTGTGTATCCATTTCCTCCGTTACCGCCAGAATATTTCACATCTCCAACACAAGAAGAAGCCTGCCCTCCAGTACCATGTCCACTTGATGTTCCAGATGTTCCACCTTTGGCGAGACAAGTGCTTGTTTTGACAAAGTAAGAATCACTAGCAGTTCCACCAACAACAACTGAATAGCTGATGCCTGGAACAACAGGATATGCAAGTAATTTTGCATAAGCCCCTCCTCCGCCTCCATAAGCAGAAGCATGTTTTTCTCCGTTTCCTCCACCTCCCCAACATTCAACCTGAATTTCATATACTCCTGCGGGGCAAACCCAGTTAAAACTTCCAGCAGATTGATATTTGTCTTGTGCCATATTAGACTTCTTGTGAAACTGCCACACAATCCCAAACTGAAGCAGTAGAATTGTATAGAAATCCAACGTATAAATATTTTCCTAATACTGTTGTAGTTGGAAGTGTCGCTCCTCTCGACACAAAAGAATCTCCCCAAGTAATCTCCCTAGCTGTGCCATCATCTTTTATTCTGATAATAAGTTTTTGCCCGTTTACTGGCGTTCCAGAAAGATTTGTAGTGAATGAAGTAATATCCGTAGCCAAAGCAGTAATGGTGTGAATATCTGTCTTGTCAACGTTTATCGTGGGTGTTGCGGAAGATTCTTCAGTTGTTGTTATTGGAGCTATTTTTGTCGGAGCCTCGATAGCAGATTCCGTACCAGCATCATTTTTAAGATAAAGCTTTCCATCGTCTTTTTGATACAGATATGCTTTTCCGCTCGCTGGCGTACCAGGAGCAGTTCCTTTTTCATTTAAAACAATAACGTCATTATCAGAATAAGCTTGAGGATTTACGTCCATTTCAATGCTGTTAATTGTTTCTTCAAGGACAGTATCTCCATAAAGAGTTATGGTTGTATTTGGAGAGCTGTAAGAGCTTGAAAGAATGGTGAAAAACTTAGCTCCGCTTGAAGCAAATGTCAGTTTCAATTTATGCCCTACTGTGAATATGGCTGTTAGGTCTGTCGGTATTGTTATGGTTGAAGATGAAGCGTACGTTGCTGTATAGTTAAGCTCCACAAAGCCCGTGAAAACAGCATCTCTTACAGGTTTAAAGTGTTCTCTCAAGAAATTCTGCTTAACAGCCGCTCCCGCATCGTGTGATTGCGCTGAAGTTCCTGCTTGTCCGCGTCCTCCTAAAGCTGGGCAAGATACATAGTTGGCTCCAACAGCATTGTAGTAAATAACTTCACGCTTTGTGGCATTATTTGTATCAAGCACTAAAAAACCTTCTGTAGCGTTAGTTGGTACAGCATTGAGATAAATTGTCAAATCGCTTGCCGTTATCGCATTTGCAAGAGTGGTTGAGAAAAGATTATCAAGGTCATTACTTCTTAATTTCATATTATTATTTATGAACGAATTATATCCGCACTATTGAATTTTCTTGGGGATTTTTCCTTATAGGCAAGAGAAACATCAAGAAGTGAAAAATAGCTGTCAACTGCGTTTGTCGCTACCTTAATTTGGGCTGTTCTCGCTTTATCACGAACCATTATTCTCTTAGGCCTGGTAACGCTTTCATTGGTCGTGACTGTATCTGTCCCATCATCCCCAAGCATAAAGTCACCAATTAAAGAAGCTCCGATACCAGCAATAGCTCCCGTAACTCCAACCGTTGCTTCGCGGGTTATTAACTCACCGTCTATGATTATCTGAATAGTTACTGTCCCCTGAACATTGCGAAATAGCGCGTCTGCATAAGCCCAAGTTTTTAAGACATCAAATTTATCAGCATTGAAAGCTTTGGTTGTGAAATATGAGTTTATAGCTTCTCCGTCATCGTTTCTTGAATAATCAAATTCATAAACCTGCCCTCCATTGTCATCACCCCACAAAAAGTGTTCTACATTATTATCGTCCTCATAAACCATGAAACAGTTGGCTCTGATGTTGTCCCACTTCCACCATGAGTTATATCTTTTGTCGTACATCAAAAGCTTGTTGTTGTAGGTTTGCCCTGATTCTGAATAAGCCAGATAGTATCTGTGCTTGTAAAAAATTGCCGCCGACTGGTCTAGACGTGATTGGTTGACTGTTTCAAGCTCTGGATTCACAAATAATGAAAGCTCATTAGTTCTTATCTGGTCAAAGAATCCAGACATTTCACCTTGCGTCATTATTGCTGGAAGCTTTGTAAGCATAACAACATCATCTTCCATGTTGTCTACTGACCTATGGCAGATAGCCCCACGATTAGGTGAAACAGTCTGGACTACTGGAAGCCCTGATTCATCAAAGTATAACTGATACGTTGCTTTCCCTCCCTTATAGATAAGCAGAATATTATTAGAGCCTTTTCCTTTCTTGGCGCATGATGTTATAGCGTTACCATCAGATTTTGAAATGTCTATATATTGTCCTCCATTTCCTGCTGAAAAGTCACCAATATTCGCGCCTGTGCCTGAAATATATAGCCTATGTGGATTAGATGAATCACCCCAAGTAATTAACGAACCTTGAAAGTAAATTGAGGCTGTTCCTTTTTGACCATTAGTCTGTTCTGCTGCAACTGAACCGTCATAGTAAGTAAGACTATCTGTACCGTTTTGAATAAACATTAAGTTGCCAGCTTGGCAAAAGTCTGTCTGTAGGTCTTCGGTATAAGTGAAACCTGAGACCGCATCCCAGTTAGTCGTTGTCTTATTGTAGACTTTAAGAGAAGTTGTTCCGTCGGCTCTTAAAAGATACTTCGTTCCATCATCGAGTTTTAAAAATCCCATACCCCGCGTGCGTGTTCCTGAGGCGTTTCCAAATTTAGAATATCCGTAGCGAGTAGAGATAATTCCATCCTCTTCTGGGTGGCAGTTTAAAAGGTCTGGTGATTCGTTAGGCTTTAAATGAACATCAGAAATGAATAGGTTTAATCCCCCATCAAATTTATTTTGATAGATATATTTCTTAGGTATTTCGGCTGGTCTTCGTGATAATTTCCTCATTAGTACATTAATTTATGGTCATACATATTCTTCCCGTAGTAATCATTTGCGCTTATCATGCGTCTTCTTGCCTTACCCCTGTTCTCCTGTTTAACCATCTCATCAATTCCATTTTCAGCAGCCTCCAGGAATGGTAGGGCATCTTCATTCTCTCCCTCTGATACAAAATAGCTTCCCACTGCTAGGTCTGCGACTGCTTCGCCTTTAGGAATAATGCAAACATCAGCATCATCGGAATATGTTGTATGGTCTTGGTAGTAGCGATAGGTAACTGCTTGTCCTGTGGCTGGTACGGACTTTGGAAAGTAAGCGGTAAAACCAGATGACTTGTTCCCTGTTATATAAAAAACTGTAGCATCGTCTGAATAGTAATCTTCTTCGCCCTCGTTAATCTTTGTCCATACTTCTCCAGCTATCTTAAACGTGCCATCTTTAATGCCATGCGCTGAAAGGTCGCTTGCTAAAGAGAGGCCTGAAGTTCCGTCAGTCGTTCCAGTTCCAGGTTTAAGTGCAAAGCTCCACTTCCTGCGGTCAAGGATATTCTGAACGGCAAGATTGATAAAAAGATTTCTTATCTCCGCGCCAGTAGCTGGAGCGGCGGTCTGTTCGTATTTGTTAGCAAAGAGAGTTTTTAAATCCCCGTAAGTGAAAATCATAGTTGAAACATTAAATGATTATAAGATTTTTTGGATTCTCTCTATCGGCCAGAGTTTCTGCATCAGTTGATTATTCTCGTACACAAAATCATGCCTGCCTTTGGATTGGCTGTGATGATGGACAACAACGTCATCAAGATTTGCGATAGACATTCCCATTTCAACAGCTCTCATTCCAAGGTCTTGGTCTTCGCCCCCATTCCTGAACATTTCATTAAATCCACCCAATTTTTTCCATGCTTTCTTTTTGAAGCGGTAAAGAAAACCATTAAGAATTAAAACATTCTCCTTGCTCTCGGCAAGAAACCATCGGGGTTTTCCATCCTTTTGTCCGCAACCCATACCAAGAATGGTTTTATTGAAACTTGGAATGAATTGGGCGCAACCTACTACATCCTCTTGTCTTTCGCACATACGTATAAGCAAATCATTATCAACTTCCGTATCATCATTGAGGATGATAATGTTGTCCGTTTCAGCAAGCCTAGCGCCCTTGTTGCTGTTTTCGGCAAACGTTCCGCCAGATACAACAATGATATTAAAAATCGAGTTATCCAGCCTATCCAGAGTTTTTTTAAGAAAATCATGCCTGTCGTGGTGAGGAATAACTATGTCGGCAATCTTTTTATTATTTTTCATGACATTATGTTTAGCGTATAAATAATTCCTCCAATATACTGAAACTTCATGAGAACAATTAGAAATCCCACCGGGTCTATTTTTAGTTGTGAATAGAACTTTATCGCAGAATACGGGGCTGTGGCCTGCTTTATCGAGACTTACCCACAAATCCCAATCAACGAACTTTTTCATCTGCTCATCAAATCTTGGTTTAGCCTCGGCTTTAATAAGTGAAAGAATCGGGATGCACTCAAACCAGTCAATATACGCACGGGAAGATTTATTATTTGGTATATTAAGGTCTTTGCCTTTATTATATTCTCTTCCGTCCATTCTGAATTTGCCAAAAGCCCATCCCGAATTTGATTTGACAAGGGTCATATAAAGGCTTTTAATCGCGTCAGGTTCAAGTTCCAAGTCATTGTCGCAAAACAGAATGTATTCACCGCTGGCTTTTTCCACTCCCCTGTTTCTGGTTTTAGACGCTCCTTCTCCCCTAAAGTCATAAATTATAATGATTTCAAGATTCTTGTATGTCTGTTTGCAAAGCGAAGGCATTACGTCTATATTCTCATTTATCCTGCTGGGAATTATGACGGAAATTAGGGGTAATTCTTCTTTGTTGATTTTTGGTATCGTATCGCTTGATTTAATAACGCTTCCGAATTCCCTATGCTTTAAGAGAAACTCAATCTCGGTCTCATCCTCCGTTGAGTACATGCTGTCTTTGAACTGGATGTATCTTCCGTTTCCCATTGAAATTATGTGACCTGCGTACTGTGATGTGAAATTCATTATTTCCAAGCTAGATAATTATTCCTTGTGATAACATCCTTTCCCACATGCCCCATTTGAATGGTGGGGTCTGCGTATATCTTGAATCCTAGTTGCTTGGCTCTGTTGCAAAATGCCATATCTTCTCCAAGCTCAACGTGATGTTCTGTGTGCATGAAATCAAATGGAAGGCGAAATCTCTTTTCATTGATTGCCTTGTCAAAAGCCTCTAAGACTTTCTTGCTGATAAGCAGAAACCCAGTGCCTATGGCATCACATTCAAACACCTTATCCTCTGGGAAGTCCTCATAGTTTGAGTATTTCCCTTCATTCTCTTTGAAAACAAGCGGTAGGTTAGGGGATTTGCGAGAATAGTAAACTGCTCCAATAATGTCTTTTTTGGCTGCAATAAGTTTATTAAGACCATCTACGGGAAAAGCCATATCAGAATCTATAAAAAGAAGATAATCGTCGTAGCATTTACTCGCTATGTTGTTTCTTCCTTGATGCACTAGGCATCCTTCATGGAGATGTAGCTTTACGCCGATTCCTTTTGTGGTAAAGGCATGGAAAGCCATACCCATTAAAGAGTTGATGTATTCTGCTGTGAAATCTCCATTATGTGGCGTGCCTATTGTTACAGTGATTTGTTTCTTAGGCATGTGTCTTCATGTGGCTTGCCAAACCAATTTTAGATTTAGCTACAAATCCACACACTGGACACTTCAGCGCATCTTCTGATGCGCTTCCCTCTGGGACAGCTTCTATTTCAGCTTCCTTAATCTGCTCCGCCATCTCCACAAGCTTTCTCTGGGCTTCTTTAGCATCAGGAGCTTCATGGATTATCGTTCCGAATTCGCTGTGATTTCTTAGAAACTGAATCTCTTCTTTGTCTTCCGTAACGTACTCATTATTCACGAACTGGATTGCCTTACCCGGGACAAAAACCGAACTTAATCCAACTAACTGCTTGTATGAGGGAGTCATAACTATTCTATGCTCTCTCCACTTTGAAACGAATTTCATAGGTTTAAAATCTTACTATTAAATGACATGGACTGCTGGCTGGGGAGTAAAGCAGTCCAGCAACTCCCCAGCATACCATTGATTAAGCGAATGAAGTAACTCCGTAAAGTACTCCATGTGCTTTCTCAAGTTTCAATTCAAAACCAACATCTGTACGATATTCATCCTTGCGTGAATCTTCGTCATTTGCCTGAATGTTTGTGTGAAGTTTTGTGTCACGTCCTTTCATCGTGCGGATAGAAAGGTATTCAGGGTCAATAGCGAAAGCATAACCAGCATAAGATTGTTCAAGAAGGTCATGTTTGACAATCAAGAGCGTTCCATGTCCAGTTAAGTATTCTTTAACGTCAATTCCGAAAGTCTTGTCAGATGGTACGGTGTTTAATTTACCGCCAGCCCATGAGTTGATAGCTGAAACGATAAGAGGTGAAGCCAAGAGAACCTTCTTCTTAGAACCATATCGGAATATAGTTCGGCAGAAAGTCTCGAATTCAGTCTCGGTAAGCGTTCCGCTAGCATTATCTCTGTTTGTCGTAATGAAGTAGTTAAGACCGCCAGTAAATCTGCGAGGAGTCGTACCAGTCAAATCTTCTTTAGGCTCGCCGAACAGCAATACTCTTTCGATGTCTTTTGCATGTTCAATTCCAGCTTTCTTTTGAAGATATGCTATGTCCTTTCCTCCATACATTTCACTAGCGTCTTCAGTACCAGTTACCCCAAACGGAGTTCTGATTGTTTGGATGTAGTTAGTCTTTTCTACTTCCTTCGTGGTCTTCAATGTTGGCATTGTAGAACCTTCAGCAGAAGCGTTAGAAAGGATTGTAATTACATCGTTGTTAGTTACGGTTGCAGCGGCTGTGCTGCCCCATCCCCTCGTAACCGTAAGGGTGTTTGCAGATACATCGGATACAAGCATTTGTTCGCCTGTATTGCAGTTCTTGATAACATCGCCAACTTTAAAGTAGCTTCCGTTATCAACAACGATAGAAGTATCACCAGCCGTATAACCAGTGGAGTAATTAACTGCATCCCAGCGGGGAGCCAGTTCATCTTCCATCCAGTTATATTTTGGGTTAATTGCTGTTTTCTTCTTACCGTCTATTCTTTTCATAAGGACAGTAAGAGGAGCAGCATTTGGTTCAAGGAGAGCAATCTCATTTGACATATCAACCACGCGCTTGGCGGCCAATATGTTATTTGTGTTCCTTGCGCCTGTAATCATTGTCGGCATTTCTTTGTTGTTAAACTAATTAGAATATGCCCGTTCTTCCTCCGGCTTTAATGATTGATTCCTTTAGTGCCTTATCTTCATCAGATTCAGCAAAAGGAGCATTGCCTTCGGATTTTCCATTGAAAGCGCCCTTGGATAAAAACTCTTGCTTAGTGGCTTCTCGTCCTTTGCTTTCCCATTGTCCAAAGTATTCTCTGACACTTCGTGCAACGTCCATAGCGTCAACGCCTGGGTTTTGTTGCATCTTGGAAATAACAAAGTCTCTGAAAAGTCTGTCAGTCTTCATCTCTGGATATGTTTCCTTTAATTCAGACAACTTTCTTTCCGCCTCTAAGCGTGCATCAAATTTTGCTTCGATGGCTTTTTCCCTTTCAGACATCTTCGATTCAATGTACTTGTTGTACTCCTCGACTGTCTGAAATTCATTAGGGTCAACCTCTTGGGCTTGAGGCTGTATTAGACTTTCAAGGTATGGAGATATAGCCTCCCAATTACTTTTAAGCTCTTGGTACCTGCTATTTACTTCCTGAAACCTTTCATAAGGAATGGTTTTAGGAGTACTCCCTTCGCCATTTCCTTCAGGTGTTTGTGACGGGTTCTCTCCCGATTCTGAACTTCCTGGCTGCTCTGTTGATTGGGTTTGCGACTCCCAAGGAGTGGCTTCTCCTCCACCTTGCGGTGTTACGCCTAGTTCTTCTGACATGCGTTTTAGACGGTTTTTAACGCGGTTACCTTCCGCGAAAAAAACGCATTATATTAATTAACCTTTTTAGGTACGAACAAACTAATAATTATCAATAGAATCAACAGTTTCATCTATTAAGAGACCATAACCGCAGATTTTGCAGGTATAAGCCACTAATCCGTTCTCCTGCTTTCCTTCTGAAATAAACTGATGCTTATGTCCTGAAGCTCTTTGGATGGTTTTAACTTGGGTTATCTCATTTATTGGCTCTTGCTCCATATATGTATTTATTAGCTTTTAATTCTTTACCCTCTTCAAAAACTGGCTCTTTTTCTTTTTTCATTATCTTGAGCATTTCCTGATTAACCTCTGTTAGTTTATCTGACTTTTGAGGCTGGTTAATGGTGATGTTGATATTTGTTCCAACCCCCAAGAGTTTTTTAATCATGTCCAGTATAAGACCGCTATTCTGTATCTTCGGGAGTAGTTCCTTTTTTGATAATTGCATCTCTTTTATCAATTAGCTTATTTAAGTATTTAGGCAGGCTATTTAATGCTCTGTGTTCGCCTACATAATCCCAATATTTCTCTTGCCAAGTCTTACCCCCTTCTTCGGGCAAATCATCTCTCAAACCGCGTGATAGTACTTTCTCAATAGCCTTAGTGCCTTCGTCTATGAATTCCTCTATCAGCTTGTACTCTGGGCTTTTAATGAGGTCTTTGGCAAGTTTTGCTTTCTCAAATAGTTCTTTTTCTTCCATTAGTCTATGGGCGGTAGCATTTCGCCAGTATTAGATTGATTAAAACTTTGGGGATTAGGATTAAGCGTTGATTCATCATCTATACTTGGAAGCATTTCTCCCTCTCCATAGTTTGTCTGGCGCTCGCCCAATTCCATTACTGGGAGCTGTTCTCCTAAGTCGGTTGATACAGGCTCTTCAATTAGCCATATTTCCCGCCAGTCTTTGACATTGAATTTCTCTGAAAGCTTTTCAGCAAGTTTGTCATAGTCTAGTAATGGCTTAACTGGATTAACTGGAAGAGGTTGTCCTGTCTTTTGGTCTACTTGTGGGGTAGGGTTAGCCGCCATCATGGCGTTCTGTTTCATCTGTGCAAGGTTTATAATCTCTTTCTGATAAGCAATGTATTCTTCTTTGGCTCTAGTTTTGTCTGTATGGGTAGTAGAGCCTGATTCAACAAAATAATTGTATTCTCCTTGAAATTCTTCTGGGGCAATCTCTACTGGCTCTCCTCCCTGCATAACAATCATTGTTTCTCTTTGATGAATGGATGCAAGGCGTTGCCACTTCTCCGCTACTTCCTTGATAAACATAACTTCAAAGTTTTGAAGCTTTACCTGTACGCGTGCGTCTGCTGCGCTCTGTAGGAGTTCAAGGGCTCGTCCTGATTTTTGGGTTTCAAGGCTTCCTGTATTGCCCTTAGAAGCGTCTGTAATCGCTAGGGCGCTCTGTATGTCCTGTTTATATGTTAATTCCTCTTGGAAAGCATTGCCTGTAATGTCTTGCTTAATAAGTGGCTTGATTTCATTAATCTCGGCAACATGGATAATTCCTCCGAGGTCATCAACCAATTCATCATCATCAACTTCAGCTTTATCTCCTACCAGCCATTGGTTCTTGAGATTCTGGGCTACTGCATCACGCCTTTGATTCTGAACTAGATTAAGTCCATGTTGAAGTCTCTCAACTGGCTCAATCTCTCCCATGCCAAGCACTTCTGAAGGGACAATAGTATCAACCACCAAGCCAAATGACCTTTCAAAAGGATTGGTGTTGTACGCGTCCTGGACTATGTATTTTCTGCCCAAAATATATTGGACTTTGCCTGTCTCGTAGTCTTCAAAATATATGCACTCTACCTTTGAAATATTGTTGTCTTGCAAGTTTCCTTCATTGACATTCAGCTTGTTCTTCCGATACTGGTTATTGTCCTTTTCAGAGATTGATTCAAACTTGTCCAAGGCTTCTTTTAGTTTCTTTTTGTCAAAAGCGTTTCCTGATATGTTTTTGCTATCAAGCCAGTCATTTATATCAGCTTTAGTTACATAGTATTTTTCCCAAGCATAACGCACATTCTCCCAACTATCAGCTTCTGGGTCAAAACCGCACATGCCATCTTCAAGCCTGTTGATTCTCACTGTTGGGCGGTCATCAACTATTTGCTTCTGTCCTGCTATAAATCCAGTTCTAAACTTCCAAAGAACCCTGAACATGGCTGAACCGTACATTAAGCCTTTTTTAAAAGCTTGTTGCCCTTTAATCGTAGCTCTGTCCAATCTCCACCATTCATCAAAAGCAAGCCCAAGCTTTTCAGGGTCTCCCTGTGATTCAGGATTAGCTGGTACATACTCACCGTCTGGCTTTTGGTTTACTGACTTTGAGGTATGGGTTTCAATAGCTGAATAGACATAAGGATTGAATACCTTGGTCTTTGTGGCCCACTTGTCATCATCAATATATGAGCGATATAGCTTATAGTATCTTTCCCAATTATCCTGATAATTCTTTAGGAATGATTCTGATGATTGTATCTTTTCAATTATTGAGGTTAGTTTCTTTGTCTCCTCAGTTTCTTTCTTAGCCATTATATTCCAATTAATGATTTAGGCCTGTATATTCTCTTTTTAACCCTCCTTGTTATTTCTGGGTCTAAAAATGTCATCATAAGAGCGTCATAGTGGTCTGGACTTTTGATTCCTTCTTTCTTCATTTCAAGCTTTCCCATTATCTTCATTTTACCGCTTAGTTCTTTTCTGTAGCGGATTGTAAGGATTTCATCCCATCCTTTGTGGTCTACCAGCTCTCCGCCTTTTCTGAACCATTGCTTTACTCTCCATGAGGCTTCTGCGCGCCTATTGAGGAACATTTCTTCATCACTGGGCTTATCTCCCACGTTGATTGCTTTTACTCTGATTCCCGCAAGTGCCAGTTCTTGAGCTACATTAGCGCCTGCGCCAAAATTATCTATATATGTATGCTCTCCTTTGACCTGATAATGTTGCATTAAGGTCATTGTCTTTTGGGCTATACTTGAGGCGTTTGATACCTTCTCTACTGCAACAATCTTTGCTTTAAAATTATCTCTGATAACCCAGACAGTCTTATCATCTCCTTCTCCTGATGGGTCTATTCCAAGTCTTCTCTCTCCTATAAATTCTTCCGTATCTGAAATCTTAATGTCGTTTTCAGAAAATAGGGCGATATACCCCTTATCGTCCATTGTATCTTCACGTGGGAATTCTCCCAGAACACGGATTTTGTATTCATCACTGTCTTCACCATGCTTTGAGATGATTCTTGAAACGTATTCTTTGTCTACTATGGGCGAATCTATTGAACTGAATCCGAGCGTCTGCCAGCTTTCTTTGTCCTTGTGGTGCGAATCATAGAAATATCCGATTAAGCGGGTAGGGTTGGATATAAGGATTACAAGGACATTATCTCCCGTTAAAGCTCCTTCAGCAGTGTTGAATATTTCTTCAGGTACTCCAGAGGCTTCGTCCACGATATACATAACGAAGTCGCCATGCACACCAGCTAAAGCTTCAGGATTTTCTTTTCTAGCTGTCTTAGCTCTTGCAAACCAAGTTTCGGGTGATTCTGTGATTCTGATGTAGCCATTAGTCCATTCATATTTCTCTCTAACAGGCTGTGGCATTAAGTTTAGCCACTTGGCTACTTCCTTCCAGAGGATGTCGTGTATCTGGTCGGATGTTGGAGCCGTGCAAGGTACTTGAGCGTCTTTATAACAAAAGAGATACCAGAGTATGAGCATGGCAAGGGTTGCTGATTTGCCTATGCCGTGTCCAGAACGGACGGAGATTCTTTTCTTTCCTCCTTTTAAAGCTTCCTCTACTGCCAATAAAATATCATGCTGTTGCCAAGTTAGATGCTTTCCCTTGATGTATTTTGAATTATCTCTTTCGGGAACCATGCCCCACATCATTTCTATAAAGAACAATGGGGACTTCTGCATTTTCTTATAGATTTCTACGTCATTCATTACTCCTTTGATTTTGAGAATAAATCAGTGAGCGAAAATTTGTGGTTTACATCT
>Ga0208694_1003584_pt1 | contig 14791 bp, 12 predicted proteins | sample AD_UKC078_MetaG_FD_184442 | JGI IMG/M metagenome (GOLD analysis project Ga0208694, IMG submission 184442) | Active sludge microbial communities of municipal wastewater-treating anaerobic digesters from USA - AD_UKC078_MetaG (SPAdes) (version 2) | ecosystem: Engineered > Bioreactor > Anaerobic >...
GCTTTGTGGGGTAAGGGGATGAAATGCTCTGTCACGAAAAATACGACACCATCATGACAGCCAGAGACAACAAAATGATGGGTATGAGCCAAACTGGCATTTTATCGCAACAGTTGCGGATTTGAGGTCTGTTAAAGAATTGAGTTCCACTCTGAAGGACTATACAAAAGAAGAACGAGAAGATGTCCAAATAGATATTAACCGTAGCTTCGATGATAACATTAACCGCCCTGATTATGCACGTAAATTATACTTGATAGAAAGGTGTATTTATGGTGTCGATATTCAAAGTATTGCTGTTCAAATCTCAAAATTAAGATTTTTCATTTCTTTAGTCGTAGATCAGTGTCCGACTCATAGTCCAGAAGACAATTTTGGAATTCGTCCTCTGCCAAATCTCGAAGCAAAATTTGTTGCTGCAAACACTTTAATCGGACTTAGTAAAACGAAAACTCTTTTTGATAGTCCGGAAGTAGAAAAACTGCAAGAAAAACTCAATCAAACCAATCACCGGATATTTGGAGCAAAAAGTAATAAAGCTAAAAATAAGTACAAAGCTCGTGTAGAAGAACTGCAAATTCAAATTGCAGAAAAACTTGAAGAGCTTGGTGTTGTTGGTAACGACGATGCTCGTTTGATGCAACAATGGAAAATGTTTGATCAAAATGCGTCTTCTCCATTTTTTGATCCGGAATGGATGTTTGGCTTGAAATCAGGGGCGTCAAATCAAGACGGTTATTTTGATATTGTGATTGGGAATCCGCCGTATTTAAAAGAAGGAAGAGTTTCCAAAACCATTTTTGAAGGGCTGAAACACTCTCCTTATTATCAAGGTAAAATGGATTTATGGTATATGTTTACTTGTGTTGGAATTGATCTCTTGTCTAAAAATGGGACTTTATGTTTTATAGCCACCAATAATTGGGTAACAAGTGGAGGGGCAAGCAAATTAAGGAATAAAGTCGTTGGCGATTCAAAAATCATCCAGCTTGTTGACTTCGGAAATTTTATGATATTTGAAAGTGCGAGTATTCAAACAATGATAATGCTATTCTCAAAAGACAATAGCATTGATAATTACACATTTGACTATCGAAAATTGAATGGGAATACGATATTGGCTGACACATTGGATTTACTTAGCAAAAAGGCAAATAATAAAGCAATTTATTTATCTCCAATAATCATTCGTGGCAATTTCAAGGACTCTTATCTTACTTTTAACTCCAATGATTTCATTTTAGAAAAAATTTCATCTACTGCTCTTTATTTAACAGGAAAAGAAGTTGCAAATGGAATACACCCTCACTACGATTTTGTAAATAATAAATTGGCGACTTTGCACAATTTAAGAAATGGGGAAGGAATATTTGGTCTCTCAGAAACAGAGAAAATTAATTTGAATTTATTACAAAATGAGTGTAGGTTTGTAAAACCATATTACACAACAGAACAAATACATAGATACTATTCCAATCCCAATAACTCTCTATGGCTTATATATACAGATTCAAAATTTAAGAATCCGAATAGTATGAACAATTATCCGAACTTAAAAAAACATTTGGATAGATTTTCAAATGTAATTACATCTGATAATAGACCTTATGGTCTTCATAGAGCAAGAGAAGAACGCTTTTTCAAAGGTGAAAAAATCCTTGCATTAAGAAAGTGTGTAGGAACTCCTTCTTTCTCATATTCTGATTTTGATTGTTATGTATCAGCAACTTTCTATGTTATAAAAACAGATAGAGTAAATTTGAAATACTTAACAGGACTCCTCAATTCGAGATTAATTGCATTCTGGTTGAAAAATAAAGGGAAAATGCAAGGAGACAATTATCAATTAGATAAAGAGCCACTCTTACAAATACCCATTCGTGTTGGAAACGAATATCAAGTAAAATCGATAATCAGGTTTGTTGAACAAATTATTTCACTAAAGGAAATTAATCCCAATGAAGATATTTGTAATATAGAAAAAGAAATAGATAATATCATCTATGATATATATAATTTAACTGAAGATGAAATAGAAATAATAATAAATAACTAGCTTTCTATTATTCTTATTTCGTCAACAGACAGATCATAAAGTTGATATATTAGTTTATCTAAGTCTGTTTCAATTGCCAAAGTGTCAAAATCAGGATTAGATTGTTTCTTTCTAAGAATCTTATCTACTAAATCGGTGAGAGGTTGCTGGTTTGCTGTAATTTTGACAGGCAAGCTATAATAATGATATATTTTTGCTTTAGTAAAAGCCCCTTTCGTTTTCTCAAATGTAGAAATATTCATTAGATATTGAAAAAGTTTTGAATTAATCAAAGCCAATAAATATCTTAAATCAAAATCTGCATTTTTTAATATTGCGTTATACAGAGAAGACATTATATAATAACCCGACTCATCATAAGTCGCTGTGATTTTATTACCTGCTTCTCGGATTAGCAGCTTGGGTTGTTTAAATATATTCTCATCCCTTGGGCATGCTAAATGTTTCCCATAGTTGATATATAGATTAGGGCTGCAGAAAGAATATCTGAAAACATCTTTCCCCCTAAGTATAGGTTTGAAATTCTCGTTATTTTTTGTTTTTGAAATATATTTTTTATCATCACCTGACTTAATTGCTTGCCTTATGTCTAAAACTTCTTCGAGAGGCTTGCTGTCAATTTTCAATTTTTTAATTAATGAATCTGAGCGGTGACTTCTAATTGAATAAATATATTTGTCTTGTTTAAGAAAAAACGACTTAGGTATCTGTGTGTTTTTATCAGTCAATGATTTAGTTATATTGACTTTTATTTGGTATTCTGTCTTTTGCTCATTGATAAAAGAAAATATCATAGCATGTACTACTGCCGATTCAAAAACTTTATCGTTCAAATCACAAATCTGATAAACACGATTTTCTAGTAGGAGTTTTTTTCTTACTGATTCTTCAAAATAATTATCAAGTAATGTGTTAGGTATAATAAAAGTACATATCCCATTAACTTTTAGGACATTCATAGAATGCAAAATAAAGAGAGAGTATGTGTCTATTTTAAACTTGCTCTCTGGATAAATAACTCTATATCTTATTTTTTCATCATTTGTTAATTTTGCCCCATACGGCGGATTCCCAATCACAATATCAAAATAACCGTCTTGATTTGACGCCCCTGGTTTCAAGTCATGTGTAAATACCTCTTTCTGCCCAAGTATTTCGTTTGCAATTTACAGGAGCAAACAAATCCATATAAATTAGGTAGCGGTATAACGTCGCTTTTGAAATCTTCAATTTCTTAGCTATCTTCTGCTTCGATGTTCCTTTTTCTATCTGCTCAAGAATCCATAAATGTTTTGAAACACACTTTGGATTTAATCTACAGCGTTTGCCTTTGGGTCTCCCAAGTACAACCCCTTCCGCTTTCTTTCTTGCCAATGCCTCTTTCGTTCTTTGGCTAATTAGATTTCTTTCGATCTCGGCAGAAAGTCCGAAAGCAAAGGCTAATACTTTACTTTGGATATCTTCTCCAAGACGATAGTTATCTTTAATTGTCCATACTCGGCATTCTTTATTCATACAGATATTGAGTATTTCCATTATCATAAAGAGGTTACGCCCAAGCCGTGATAATTCAGCACAGACAATTAAATCGTCTTTCTCTACTTTCTTCAGAAGCCTGCCAAGCTCACGTTTATTATATGCTTTTGTTCCACTGATGGTTTCTTCTATCCAGCCGTCAATATTAAGTTTTTCTCGTTCGCAAAAATTATTTATTTCAAATCGTTGATTCTCGACTGTTTGTTTGTCGCTACTTACTCTAATATATCCGTAAATCATATTCAAAATTTTAAATTGTTACTGTATTATAATAAGCTATATAATTTTCTGAGAATAAGCAAATTCTACGCTTTCTCTCTTTATTTTTTGTATTGAACAACAAACGAGAGAATAACATATTGAATCGCATTTGGGGATTTAGACTCTTTAATTGAAAAAGGATTTATTAGACGAGTTGAAGATAAAAAGTGCTCACCATGAAATATAGCTTGGCGTATAAATGACGGAAACGTAGCGGAAATGGCGGATATATTGAAATGAACGAAATGGTTACTATTAGTACCCAGTTGACGAATGTTCACTATCTTTGTGTGTTCATTGACAATGAACACACAAAGATAGTGAACAGAAACAGTTAAAAACGATAATGTAACCGATGTTTTGCATATATAATATCAGTATCGTATTTGTACCATATAGACATAACTAGCTGATATTCACATACACTCAATTTCGAGGAAGTGAAGTAAAGAACGATTAGAGATAATCAATCATAGTAAAATGAGGGCGTGTCAAAAGTGGCATGCCCTTTATTTATATGAAAAGGTTAAATCACTGCTTAAATGTAAGCAATACGGAGTAGACCGATTGCTTACATTCCATCCAATATAGAATATTAGGACAAGCAGATAATTGTTGTTTGAATTTTTGGTGTCCCTAGCCATGTACTCACTGATAGGAATAACGGCTAATAGCATGATGATGACTATTGCATAAAGCATCCTGTATCGTGTTTGATGATTTACCTGTGGCAAGGAGGCACACAAAAAGGCGATAATTAAAATAGCAATTATTGCACTGAGTGGCATGAAAAATGTTCCCATAAGTTTATTGCTCTGCTTGAGGATTAATTACCATGCGCCAATAGCCACCATGATCTGCTCCTTCTCTGACAAGTAATCCTTTGGCTTTTAGATTTGCTACTTGCATTTCAATGGCACGTTTACTAACTCCTATCTTTTCAGCCATCTTGTCTTGGGATATAGAACCATCAGAAATAATAAGGTCAAGAATGCTTTGTGCTGTTCGTCCTAATCGTTTGGGCTTCACCGAAGATTTTTGTGAATCACCGAAGGTTTTCACCGAAGATTTTTGTGAATCACCGAAGGTTTTCACCGAACTTTCTTCGTTTACACCGAACTTTCTGACCGAACCATTTACTCTTTCAGCCACTTCTTCAACAGGTATTCTACCATTCTCGTTCCAGTTCAAATTATAGAAAGTGGTGTAGAAAGAAGTCGCTTCCGTTTGATATTGCGGTTCTTTGCCTTGCAGGAAATTAGGCAACTTCTCCGTAAGTTCCCGCATTTTCCGTAAACCCGAGCCACGTTTTTCCATATAGTCCAATTGTGTAAACATATCCGCAATGACGGGATTACGGCGCATGGACGGCACTTTGTATATGTCACGGTCTTGAATTTGCGTACCATCAAGCATCGCACCGGGTGATACCAATTCTACTCGGTCGTCATAGATATCAATATGTACTTCACCACCCATTACGGTATAGTCTCTGTGAATAAGATGGTTTACTAATCCTTCAAAGATAGCACGGTCGGAATAGTCGGGCAGATTGAGGCGATAGTTCGGCATCTTCGCCCATCCGCTCATGGTGTAGTTCTTGATGAAATCCATGCCATATTTCAAAAGCAATACAAGATTAGCCCGATGTTCTACAGAACTGATGGCATCATCTTTAAATAGTCCAGTCCAACGGGTACAGAATATTCGAGATTGAAATACAGTGCAGTTATCAACAAACAGCAATCCGGCATTGGTCAGTTTTCCATCCGATGTTACCAGCCCGAACGATTCCAAGTATTTGTCATTCCATTCCTGGCGGGTCTGCTCACGGAACGTGTTGGCTAGGATTATGAAAGAATGTTTGTTGGCATCCACCTGTGTAGGCAGCGAGTCCCAAGTCATGTGTGTGCCTTTCAATACCAATGAAAGAAGTTGTTGCGAATTACACTCCACACTTTCATTACCGACTCGTGTATAAGCTGTACGTGTTCCGTCTTGATAATAATAATAAGGTGTCAACGTTCCGGCTTTTACTTTGACTTCAAGCAAAGAATGACCTTCGTGCTCTATAGGGATGAGCTGTATTTCCGGCACTGGATCAAGCCTTGCCTTTATCATTTCACTGATGAAATCGGCATCAGCTTGAGGGTCCTCTAGCCCCACAATAACTCCGTCATCGTTCACTCCATAGAATAGACTACCACCGTCTGTATTGGCAAAAGCGGATACGGATTTAAGCCACGACTTTACCTTCTTACGTTCCAACATTTCCTTGAAATCGTAAGCCGAACATTCTACTATCAATGTATCGTTATGTATTTGCATGTTTTTCTACTTGCCGTTTGGAAATTATAACCCAACATCATTTACAAAGATATGGATAATATCGAATAATTTGTTGTAATAATCGTTTTCTTATAATTTTTATGCGTTTATATCACATTGCATTGTGCAAACTTTCGGCAGGTCTTTATGAAAATATAAAACGATATTTGTATGTAATTGTCGCTGTGTAATTTTATTTTAATAAATAAAATTATCAACCAAAATGAAGGGAGCTTTCAAGGTCTGCCTAGGCCCATTCAGGTTCACTTCCCCTTAGCGTTTCTTTCGCCTCCTCCTTTTAGCGTTTTAAGATACGAATCTCTGTCAATAGGCGTGTATGATGATTTTATCGCTTTTAATAATTTTGTTGGCGAATGTCCAGTGATACTCCCTGCATATAGCTAAAAGTGCTGGTCCATTTTGATGTAAGATTTAACAATATCTTTAAAATGAATAATCTCTTGTAAATCATTACGATTAAGATCTTCTATTCTGAAAGCTGTTGCCAAAATCATGTCTTCAGAAACATTTTCTTCAAAGAATACATATAGCTCGCAACCGAATAAATCTGCTGCTTTCTCCAATAAATTCAATGGCATTTCACGTTCTCCACTCTCGTAATTGCTATAAAAAGTTATAGAAATGTTCTGTATTTCATTACTCTCACCTTCACTTAAAAACGCCTTTATGTTTTTCAAAAACATAAAGAGCTTTTTTAAAAACATAAAGAGCTTTCCGGGAGAACTTAACTAAAAAGATAAAACGATCTTTGTGTTATTAATTATTACTATATAATTCTCTTAAAATAAACAAAATGCTCACTCGGTTTAAAGATGGGTAGGATCATTTTTAGTGTCGCTTTAGGTTCGCTTTCCCTTAGCGTATCTTTTCGTGGCTCATTTCTGCCTTGTTTAGAGTGAATTGCCCTATTAATAGGCTTTTTAGCATATAATATCTTTTTGAGTAAGGTGTTTGCTGATGCTGGTAAAAGTGCCAATGAAATTCCTCCCACAACCAACACTTAACATTCTCATGAAACTTGTATCAGGTTTATTATATTTACTGTCTTGCTATAAGAAATCAATGTTTGTATTTTCTGTTTGCTGGCTTTAGAGAAACGAATTACTGAGCAGCAAGCTGTATTTCGATAAAGCGGGCATGTATATGATAGCTCGCTTGCAAAGACTATGTATATGTTTCACTGCTTTTAGCAGAATGGTAGGGTGAAGTGGAAAAAATAGCTTATTAAAGTCGGCGGATTTATTGTGTCTATATTTTCTTGTTACTATACAAATAGCCCTTTTGGAATGGGGTATCTTGTACGGGAAGGATCGCCCCGAGAAATGTGACCCAAGAGTGACCACAAATATTTTTTAGGGTTGCTTTTTTAGTGTTTGTAATGTGCTGATAATCAGGAGGTAATGTTGTTTTTGTTTCTTCCTTTCTAAAATTGGGGTGAACCAACTATTTACTTGCTTATGCAATCGCTTGACTTTCTTTATTGTATAGAAAATACCTTACTTATTCGAGCGATAATGAAAGATTTCACAGGTGAACCAATAGAATTAATGGTTACTGCAAAATGCAACTAATATGATTTATACTTGTCTATTTGATATTAAAAAACTACTTTTGCTGTACAATTGTAATACATAGTACGTATGGAACGGTTCGAAGAGTTAACCGCGCAGATTAGTTCGGCTTTATGGGGGTGGCCGATGATTATATTACTTCTGGGAACACATTTGTTTCTTACCATCAGACTGCGCTTTCCTCAAGCCAAGATTTTCACGGCAATTCGTTTATCGGTCACGAAAGACGATAATGCCACTGGTGATGTTAGCCAGTTTGGTGCATTGGCCACTTCGCTGGCTGCTACCATTGGTACAGGCAACATTGTGGGTGTGGCTACCGCGGTTGCGTTTGGCGGTCCCGGAGCGGTGCTCTGGTGCTGGCTGACCGGCGTGTTTGGTATTGCAACAAAGTATGCGGAAGGGTTGCTTGCCATCAAATATAGGGTGCAGACAGAAAACGGTGAGATGCTTGGCGGACCGATGTATGCCTTGGAGCGCGGACTGAAAATGAAATGGCTAGCTGTGCTGTTTTGCGTGTTCACGGCAATTGCGGCGTTTGGCATTGGTAATACCGTTCAGGCAAATTCCATTTCCATGCTGCTGAATGAGAGCTGGGGCATTTCAACGTACGTTACCGGTGGCATTCTTTGTTTGCTTCTGGCGCTGGTAATCCTTTTTGGATTAAAAGGAATCTCAAAGGTTTGTTCTACTCTGGTGCCTTTCATGGCTGCCTTTTATATTGTGGGCTGTATCATCATTCTGTGGCTGAATGCTGCCTATCTCAAAGATACCGTCGTTCTTATTTTCAATTCGGCTTTTACTCCCCAAGCAGCCGGAGGAGGTTTTATGGGTACCACGGTGATGATGGCTGCCCGTTTCGGTATCGCTCGCGGACTGTTTTCAAATGAATCGGGTCTGGGCTCGGCACCCATTGTGGCTGCAGCGGCACGCACGCGCAATCCGGTACGTCAGGCTTTGGTTTCTTCTACCGGTACGTTTTGGGATACGGTTATCATCTGTGCGCTTACCGGACTGGTTTTGGTTAGCAGCATCATTGCTTATCCGGAAATTGATCATACGCAAGGCGGAGCACTCACGAAAATGGCATTCGGAAAGATTCCTTATATTGGACCTGCCATTTTATCGGTCGGGATCCTGACTTTTGCCTTTTCTACCATATTGGGATGGTCTTACTACGGTGAAAAGGCTATGGAGTATTTGGGAGGGAAGAAGTGGATCATTTATTATCGCATAGCCTACATTGCAGCTGCATTCGTGGGATCGGTCATGAATCTCACTGTGGTGTGGAACATTGCCGATAGCATGAATGCATTAATGGCCATTCCCAACCTGATAGCACTTTTGTTGTTGTCGGGAGTGGCAGTCAGGGAAACCCGCAAGTACTTGTGGTCGGGAAGGCTTAATGATGATGAGTTCTGAAAAAGGCGAGGGGATACTTACCCTTGACTGATTGCTCTCAACCAGGCGATTTCTTTTGTCCAAAGAGTCTCGTCGGGTGTCTCCAGTATAATAGGTAGGTTGTCGAAACGAGTATCTTTCATCAGCCTCTCAAAAAAGGCATTGCCTATGTATCCTTGCCCAATGCTGTCGTGGCGGTCCACTCGGCTTCCAACTTCCTTTTTGGAATCATTCAGATGGATTCCCCGTAAGAAAGAAAAACCGACTTCTTGCTCAAAAGCATTGAACACCTGATCGTAATCTTGCAAGAAATTGTATCCGGCAGTAAAGGTGTGACAGGTATCCAGGCAAACACCAACCCGGCTTTTATCTTCTACTTTGTCGATAATATACCTTAGGTGCCAAAATTCATTGCCCAGGTTACTACCCTGACCGGCTGTATTCTCAATAACAGCAGTCACGCCTTTTGTTTTATCGAGCGCTATGTTGATACTCTCCGCAATGCGACTGAGGCAGGCTTCGGCATCTATCTTATTGAGATGGCTGCCGGGGTGGAAGTTCAACAGTTTAAGTCCAAGTTGTTCGCAACGTTGCATCTCATCTAAGAAAGCTGCCCGGCTTTTGGTTAAGCCTTCCTCTTCCGGATGGCCTAGGTTGATAAGGTAACTGTCATGCGGTAAGATGTATTCCGGAAGAAAACCGTATTTCTCACAGTTTTGCTGAAACAAATCAATACTTTCTGCGGTAAGCGGCTTGCTGACCCACTGACGTTGATTCTTTGTGAAAAGGGCAAAGGCATTGGCCCCTATTTCGTGTGCATTAATCGGTGCGTATTCAACGCCTCCTGATGCACTGACATGTGCTCCTATGTACTTCATCTGATTATTTTTTTCTATTCAACGCCCGCCATGAGGCTTTTGTTTTCTAAATTTTCAGTGAAGATAAAAAAAAGTGGAATAAAGCATAGGGTTTTTCTTTGCTAACCCATCATATTAGTGAACCGGTTATTCAAGTTATGTTTAATGTCTAAAATCATACAATTATGAAAACCTTGCATTTTATTACAGTAGCAATCATCCTTACCCTTTTACTTCTGGGCGGAACAGCTGTTACAGCCTCTGCAAAAGACGGATCGGGATACACTGAGATCAGCGGTGTGGTGAAGGATAGACAAACAAAGAAAAAGCTGGGCTATGTGAATGTATCTATCCCCGGTACGAGTATAGGTACCATTACTAATGCAGACGGCGGCTTTTCTATTAAAGTAACGGACAGTATCCAGGCAGAAGCATTGGAGATTTCTCATGTAGGCTATTTCAATCAACGTTTACCAATAAAGAGACATGACATGCACGATGTAACTGTATTCTTGATGCCCAATGCGGTAAATCTTCAGGAAGTGGTTATTCGCGGGGCCAATCCCATTAAACTGGTAACCGAAGCTATTCAAAAAATAAAGGTGAATAATAGTGCCAACCCCAATATGTTGACCGGATTTTATCGTGAAACAATTAAGAAAAGAAGGAGTTATATTAATATATCAGAAGCAGTCATCAACATCTATAAAACCCCCTATACAGAAAATATTAATCTCGACCGGATACAGATTCATAAGGGCAGACAACTCTTAAGTCCCAAAGCGGGTGATACACTGGTTGTGAAGCTGGCCGGCGGTCCGAACCTGTCTATCTTTCTCGATTTTGTGAAGAATCGTGACATGATGTTAGATATAGAAACGCTGCATTATTATCGGTTTTGGATGGACAAATCGGTCATGATCAATGAACGCCCTCACTTTGTAGTAGGCTTTGAACCACAGGTAACTATGCCGTACCCTTTATTTAACGGCAAGCTCTATATTGATCAGGAAAGTCTGGCCTTTTCACAAGCTGAATTCAGCTTTAGCATGGAAGACCGAAATAAAGTAACACAGGCTGTGTTAAAGAAAAAACCGTTTAACCTGCGCTTTAAACCCGAGGAGATAACCTACTTGGTAACGTATAAACAACATAACGGACGAAGTTACCTGAATTACATCCGGTCGGAATTTAATTTCAAGTGTGATTGGAAGCGCCGTTTATTCTCTACCAACTATTCGGTTTTGTCGGAGATGGTTGTTACCAATATAAAAGAGAAGGGTGTTGCTGTTATTCCTTACAAATTGGCGTTCCACGAAAGAAATTCACTTTCCGATAAAGTCTCTAACTTCTACGATGAGAATTTCTGGGAAGACTATAACATTATAGAACCTACCGAATCATTAGAAAGTGCGGTCAACAAATTGAAAAAGAAATGGTAGCAGATAATTTAATCCTTTTCGAACATACATTGAAAAGTTTTATATATATTTGATATTCAATTGGTTAACTCATAATGGTTATGCTGGAAGATTTACTTATTCTACGAAAAATTAAAGAGGGGGATATCAAGACATTCGAATCTGTCTTTCGACTCTATTATTCCCCTCTTTGTCTGTATGCATTCAGTATAACCGGTCGCAAAGATATTGCAGAAGAAATTGTTCAGGAACTGTTTTATGTTCTTTGGAAAGATCGTGATAAATTGCAGATTCTTCATTCGGTTAAATCTTATCTGTATGGTGCCATCAGGAACCAATCACTTCAGTACTGCGAACACGTCAATGTGCGCGAACGATATAAGGAACACCAGCTGAATGCAGAAGAACAGGTGCCGGACTCAACCCCCGAAGAAATGTTGGAATACAAAGAACTGGAGGAAGTGATAAACCGCACGTTAAAGAAGTTACCCCAAAGAAGGCAGGCCATATTCAGGATGCATCGCTTGGAAGGGTTGAAATATAAAGAAATAGCCGACACGCTATCTTTGTCAGTGAAAACCATCGAGGCAGAAATGACAAAGACCTATCAGGAATTACGACGTGAAATTGAAAAATATACCTATGTTTTATGAAAAGCAGAGAAGAAAAACAGCAGAAAACAGACAAAGCATGGAATGAACTCTATGCACGTTTGGAACAAGACGGTCTGTTGCCACAAGCAGATGCTCCTGTAAAGCAGCATTTTATGCAGTCTGTTCCGTTGCGGTGGGCTGCTTGTATCGCTTTGCTTTTAGCAGGCACAGTGGCGGCATGGTTTATTAAAACGAATTTCTATGCGGGAGAAGATAAGCTTTTGTTGGCTAACGAAAAAGGAAAACCTACGTTGGTTACCACTTTCGAGGACGGATCCATTGCTTATTTAAGTGAGCAGGCCTCTGTGGAATACCCCCGGCATTTTGCTGAAGACAGCAGGGAGATCTATCTCAAAGGAGATGCTTTCTTTGAAGTGAGCAGTAATAAGCAAAGGCCGTTTGTTATAGAAACTCAACAGGCATGGATTGAAGTTGTAGGTACTACTTTCAATGTGCGAAGCAAAGATAATGAGTCATTTTCTCTGTCTGTGCGTACCGGCAAGGTGAAGGTTACGTCTAAAAAAAGCGGGGAAAGCGTTTTTGTTACGGCCGGACAAACTGCTTTATTAAGAGATGATCAGCTACGCGCATTGCAAACAAGAGATTTTGACCAGTTCAACCGTTACTTGAAATTCATTCATTTTAAAGATCAGCGTTTGTCGAATGTGGTACGTATAATCAATGAGAATACTGATTCTATACAGCTAAAAATATCTCCCGAATTGGGCGACCGGTTGTTAACAGTGACATTCCACAATGATTCACCGCAAACCATGGCTCAGCTTATCTGCTTGGCTCTAAATTTGGAACTGACTGTACAACAGAATATTATTAACATCAACCAACCGAAATAAACATCGTGACAAAAGAAAGACGACATACTGTTCATTTGTTCTCCGCGCTGCTTGTGCTACTCTTTGTTTCAGTAGCCATTCAAGCCGGAGGTACAGAGGATGTACTTAGTCGTCTGGTGAAGATAACGACGACGAAAGGCAGTCGTTATCAGTTACTTAGGCAGGTGTCAGATCAAACAGGTTATTATTTTATTTACGATAGTCAGGTAATCAATAATGATGAAGAGGTTAAAATCCGCAAAGGAGAATATACAGTCAGAAACGCCATACATCTTATAACGGGAAACGAACAAATCAAAATAGGTATTTTAGGTAATCATATATTATTAAGCCTTCCCGTGCCCGAAAAGGCGCCTGTAACACCACTCACTTCCCCTGAAAAGACCCCCTATGTTATCAAAGGCATGGCGTATGATCGGGTATCCAAAGAAGTCATATCCTATGCTTCGGTGGGGGTGAGTGGTACTTCTATCGGAACGGTGACAAACCAAAACGGTCAATTTCAATTGATAGTGCCCGATTCACTGAGTCATTTATCAGTCAAGTTATCACATGTAGGTTATGAAAGTTCCGAATATAAGATTTCCGCTTTGAATGGTAAACACATTGATTTTTACCTGGAGCCCAAGGTAATACCGCTTCAGGAAGTCATTGTGCGGGCTGTAAATCCTCTGCAGGTACTTAACCGTATGATTGAAAACCGTAAGTTGAACTATTCATCCCGTCCGGTTTACCTGACCACCTTTTACCGTGAAGCGATTGAACACAAAAATAAGAAGTTGGATATTACGGAGTCTGTCTTGAAAATCTATAAACAGTCTTACCGGACTACAGTCATGACTGATCAGGTTAAGCTGATTAAAATGCGTAGGGTTTTTAAAAAAGAAGCCACAGATACCATTTTTACCAAGATGAAATCGGGTATCAATACCTGTCTCGTTCTGGATGTTATGCGAAGTATGCCCGATTTCCTTGAGACTCGCGGAATAGAGTCAAACTTCACCTATACCTATACGGATATAACCGAGATAGATGGTAGAAGAGTGTATGTCATCTCTTTCGAACAGAAAAAAGAGATTAAAGAGCCTCTTTATAAAGGGCAACTTTATATTGATACCGACAATTATGCGTTGGTGGAGATTCGTTTTGAAATCAATCCCTTGTATGCCGAGAAAGCAACCAATATGTTTCTGGAAAAGCGAAGCCGTGATTATAAGTTAACCCTTCGTTCGGCCACCTATAAAATTTCGTATAAACCCTCCAGCGATCATATCTATTATTTAAATCATATCAGGGGGGATTTGGAATTCAAAGTAAAACGCAATAGACATTTCTTCAGCTCACCGTTGCATATTTGGTTTGAGATGGTAAATTGCAGAACAGATACAGAGAATGTGAACAGCTTTCCACGGGAAGAACGGCTACCAACGCGCAATGTTTTTTCGGAGACGAAACACGAATACGATGCTGACTTTTGGGAGCACTTCAATGTTATATTACCTGAAGATGAGTTGAGACAACTCATTATGAACAACTTGAGTGAGGTGAGTGAATAATACCTCCTGCACTTAACTTATCGGCTTTGCACCGGATTAGATAAGTGCAGGAAGCTGGTAATTTACACTAAATCACCAATTTCATTCAAATTCTTTTCAATGTCCTCATCAGAGAGAGAGAAGTTAGTCAGGTTGCCCGACAAATACTGGTCGTAAGAAGCCATATCAATCAGTCCGTGACCCGATAAGTTAAACAGGATCACTTTCTCTTCGCCGGTTTCTTTGCATTTGTTGGCTTCGTTGATGGCAGCAGCAATGGCATGACAAGATTCGGGT
>Ga0208694_1003586_pt1 | contig 14787 bp, 10 predicted proteins | sample AD_UKC078_MetaG_FD_184442 | JGI IMG/M metagenome (GOLD analysis project Ga0208694, IMG submission 184442) | Active sludge microbial communities of municipal wastewater-treating anaerobic digesters from USA - AD_UKC078_MetaG (SPAdes) (version 2) | ecosystem: Engineered > Bioreactor > Anaerobic >...
AAAAAAGGCGAACTTGCTAAATCAAATGCTCAATTAGTTGAAAGAGTTGCTAAATTATCAAGAGAATTCGGTCGTGAAGTAGCTACACCTGACGAAGCTCGTGTAATACTGGGACTTAAATAAAGATACGTAACCTATTTTTTGAAATTTTAAGAGAACGGCAATCCGTTCTCTTTTTCTTTTAATGTGTGTAACTTTAACAGATATAAAACATATATTAATTTAGTAAGTATAGAGGATGTGTATGTATGGACAAAGAAAGTCTTATATTTGAAGGTATAATCAGAAAATTAAATATTGATGAAGCCGATGACAAAATAATCGAAAATAAAACAAATACTACATACAAGGCGCTTATTTCATGCATCACAACCTTGCCCCCCAAGCAATTTGTACTTTTGTCAACCTTAATCGGCATTTTATTAATAGATGATATCGACCCGAAAGAACAAATTATATTAGGAAAGTTTATCAACAACATAGGTCAAACAATAATAACAGCAGCCGCTCAGGAGCAAATCAACATTAAAAAAGAAAACTAATAAGTGTTGTAATACCACAATAAATGAATGCACTTTGTCACCTGAGCATAAACGAAAGATCTCGTGAGATTCTTCACTGCGTTCAGAATGACACTTACCTGTAATTAATAACAATGACGATCAATCTCTATTCATCTCTTTCCATTGCCAAATTAACAAGTTTAACAATCAAATCCTTGTATTCAATGCCTATTTTTTTAAGCATTGAAGGATATCTGCTTAAATCCGTAAGACCGGGAATAGTATTGATTTCATTTAAATATATTTCATTGTCTGGAGTTAAAAACATATCCACTCTGGAAAGCCCCCTGCAGCCTAAGGCTTTGTAAGTATTAGCAGCGATTTCTTTTGCCTGAGCCTTTAAGTCATCGCTGATTCGTGCGGGACAATGAATCTTTGAATTATGTTGAGAATACTTTTCAACATAATCAAAAAAGTCATTCTTGGTTTCAATTTCATCAACTTCACCTATTAACAGCTCTTCATTTCCCACTACAGCACAGCCGATTTCAAATCCTTCAATATTTGACTCGATAACAATTTTTTTATCGTATTCAAAGGCTTCCATAATTCCTTTTTCAAATTCGTCATAGTTTCTCACCTTGCTTATACCGATGGAAGAACCATTGTTGGCAGGCTTGATGAACAAGGGAAGGGAAAGCTTTTCTAAAGCCTCTTTATATAAATTTTTAATATTCAGGGTTTTATGATTTACAACGGACATAAAAGGAGCAGTTTTAATTCCTGACATTTCGCATATCATATGTGTGTATTCCTTGTCCATGGATACAGCTGATGAAGTCATATCACAACCTACAAAAGGAATTCCTGCCATCTGACACATTCCCTGAATTGTGCCGTCCTCGCCGTTCCTGCCGTGGAGAACGGGAAAAATACAGTCTATTTCAATTTTTTCGTAAACTTTGTCTCTTTCGTTAAGTTTAATCAATCCTTTAAAATCGCCCATACTCAACAATACAGGACTTAAATTGCCCTGATGCCATGTATCGTTATTAATTTTGTCCGTGCTCCCTTCATAATGAAGCCACTTGCCTTCTGTTGTTATCCCTACCAATGTTACTTCATACAGCTCTTTGGGAACATTGTCGATTATGGCAGCTGCCGAATGCAATGATACGGAATACTCATCAGACTTTCCTCCAAATAATATGGCTAATTTTATTTTATTCATTTTCCCACTCCTTTAATTTATTTGCTATATATTCAAGTTTTAAAAACCTTGAGCCCTTAACCAAAATTGTACAGTCTTCAATTAAATATTTTTTTAAATATAGGGCAGCTTCCTCCTTCGTATCAAATTCAACTATACTTTTAATATTTGTATTTTCCATGGCAGCCTTAGCTATAAATTTTGCTTCTTGTCCTATGGTAACAAGTTCATCAATATGATGACGGGATAAATCTCTCCCTACCTTGTAATGGACATCATGGCTCATTTCTCTGTAACCGAGCATGTCCCCCAATACGGCAATTTTCTTTTTTGAATTGAATAATTCAAAAATATCTAAGGCAGCTTTAATGCTTACAGGATTAGATTTATAGCAGTCATTTAAAATATTGCATTTATTAATATTTATAACTTCGTTTCTAAGGCCTGTTTTTTCAATTCTTAAAAGTCCCGACTTAATTTCTTCCGGGTTCATTCCTAATTCCAGAGCAGCCAAAATTGCTGCCATAGCATTTAAAGCTTGATGCTTGCCTAATATATCAATATGCAGCTCATCAAAGCGCTCATCGCTTACCTTGATTGTAATGCCCTCTAAGTCTTGCTTAAATTCCTTGAGCCATATTGTATTGTTTTTATTTAAACCGAATGTTTGTTTTCGTATGCTTTTTTTGATTTGAGTATTTTTCACGGTTTCTTCAATCAAAGTATCGTCACCGTAATAAATAAATAGGCCCTTATCTTTAATACCATTAACAATTTCAAGTTTTGCTTTGGCTATTTCTTCAATTGAATGAAAATTATCTATGTGTACTAAACCGACACTTGTTAATATTGCAATATCAGGTTGTACCAAATCAGCTAAAAAATCAATTTCGCCCTTTCTTTCCATGCCCATTTCTATAACAGCCGCTTGACAGTCCTCATCTAAGGAAAGAAGCGTAAACGGAACTCCAATTTCTGTGTTATAGTTTCCAATGGTTTTTTGTGTTTTAAACTTTTGAGACAGTATTGCAGCGGTTATGTCCTTTGTGGATGTCTTTCCGTTGCTGCCTGTCACGCCCACTATTTTAGTATTTAATTTATTTCTGTAATATCTGGAAAGCTCCTGTAAGCCTTTTACCGTATCTTCAACCAAAATAACAGCAATATCATGAGGAGGATTTGGCTCATCTTTATTCCACAAGGTTGCCGCAGCTCCCTTTTTTATGGCATCTTTAACAAAGGCGTGCCCATTTACGGTCATCCCCTTTATGGGTATGAAAAGACTGTTTTCTGTAACATTTCTTGAATCAATACTTACACCTTTTATATGTTTGTCCGAATCATATGTTCCTGTACACTGAGCATTTAAAATGTCAGCTGCTTCTTTTATATTAATACTAATCATCAATAGTTCCTTTCTATTTAATTACAGTTAAATTATATTGTAAAACCTTGAATTTCGCAAGGTGCAAAAACAATTCCTAAAAAGAAAAAAATGTCATCCTGACGAAGAATATATGATTCTTCACTGTATCAGGATGACACATGACATCAACATCATTATTTGTAATTATTTTTTCTATCTGTTGCTTCTTGCCTTATTTCTTTACGCATACTTTTTAATGCTTGATCGCGCCTTTCGTTCTTTTCTTCTAATTCTTGTCTTTGCTTTTCATCTTCGGTTATTTTGATTTTATCTTTTGTTTCCCTGTAATTTCTTATTGTATTATCAATATTAAACTGAATTCTTTCAACATTGTCTCTTCTGTCATCAGGCTTAGGTCTCTTATCCATATTTGCTCCTTATGTTAATTTTTATTTTTATTATTGCTAAAAATAAATTAATTAACCTGCCTTTTTTTGTTATTTGATAATTATAGCTGTGGACAAACCATCAACCTGATTATATTCAAACGTTAAAAAGAAGACAGGATAAACCTGTCTTCTTGTAGTAAAAATCTCTTAATCATCTTAATACTTCATTTCAGCCATTCTTACATAGCTTTCATATCTGTCCTTAGCATCTTTTTCTGCTTTAGCATATAATTCTTCAGCAAGTTCAGGGAATGAAGTTTTCAGCGATGCATATCTTACTTCGCCTTCAAGGAATTCTCTGAATGACGCAGTAGGTTCTTTGGAATCTAATATGAACGGATTCTTGCCTTCTTCTTTAAGAAGCGGGTTGAATCTGTACAAATGCCAGTAACCAGCTTCAACAGCTTTCTTTTCTCTGTCGACGGTCTTGCCCATTCCTGCTTTAATTCCATGGTTGATGCATGGTGCGTAAGCAATAATCAAAGACGGTCCTTGGTAGCTTTCTGCTTCTTTTATTGCCTTTAAGAATTGATTCATGTTTGCACCGATAGCAACCTGGGCCACATATACATAGCCATATGTTGTCGCAATCATTCCAAGGTCTTTTTTCTTTACTCTCTTACCTGCTGCAGCAAATTTTGCCACTGATGCCGTAGGAGTTGCTTTTGAAGACTGTCCGCCTGTATTTGAATAAACCTCTGTATCAAGTACAAGTACGTTCACATCTTCTCCTGATGCCAACACATGGTCTAAGCCGCCATATCCGATGTCGTATGCCCAACCGTCACCACCGATTATCCACTGTGATTTCTTAGCTAGATAGTCTTTTTTATCCAATATATTTTTAATTGCCTGAGCACATTTATCGCATGGCTCAAGTCCTTCAAGAATTTCAAGAACTTTTGCGCTCGCTGCTTTTGATTCTTCGCCTAATTCTCTGTTTGCAATCCATTCTTGTATTGCTTCCTTTAATTCAGGCTTAGCATCCAATTCCAATAGTTCTTCCATTGACATTTGAATACTGTCTCTTATTTGTCTTACGGCTGTTGCCATTCCGTATCCGTATTCGGCATTGTCTTCAAACAATGAATTTGCCCAAGATGGTCCTTTGCCGCAAGCATCTTTTGTATATGGAGTTGATGGTGCGGATGCTCCCCAAATTGATGAGCAGCCTGTTGCATTTGCAATCATCATTCTGTCGCCGAACAATTGAGTTATGGTTTTTACATATGCAGTTTCTCCGCAGCCTGCACATGCTCCGGAAAACTCAAAGTATGGTTTGCAGAATTGACTTCCCTTAACTGATACTTTATCCATTAAATCATCTTTGATTGTCACTTTATCAATAGCATATTTCCAGTTTGGTACTTCTCTTTCTACTTCTTCTGCAATTGGAGTCATTACCAAAGCTTTATTGCCTTTTTTACCCGGGCAGATATCTGCACAGTTTCCGCAACCCGTACAATCCAATGTGCTTATTTGAATTCTGTAATCCAAACCTTCTAATCCCTTGCCAACCGCTTTAATAGTTACAAAATCTTTCGGTGCATTTGCTTTTTCATTTTCATCAAGCAATGTAGGTCTTATTACAGAATGCGGACATATGAATGAACACTGATTACACTGTATACAGTTTTCAGGAATCCATCTTGGAACTGATGTTGCAATTCCTCTCTTTTCATATGCAGCTGTTCCGTGAGGGAAGGTTCCGTCTTCTCTGCCTGCAAATGTACTCACTGGTAATTTGTCTCCCTGCTGTCTAGTCATAACTTCAGCAACATTCTTTATAAATTCAGGTTTTTCATCTTCAGTAAAGGGTACCGCCAACCCGCTGTTTGCTTTATTATCATCAACTGCATTTTTCCATTCTTCAGGTATATCTATTTTAACAAGCTCTGTAATTCCTTTATCAACAGCAGCTCTATTCATTTCAACTACTGTTGTACCTTTTTTGCCATAGGAACTTTCAATAGCATCATACAAATAATTAACTGCATCATCTATAGGAATAACATCTGCTAATTTAAAGAATGCAGATTGGATTATCATGTTTGTTCTGTTACCGAGTCCTAAATCTTGAGCTATTTGAGTTGCATTGATTGTATAGAATTTAATATCATTCTCAGCCATGTATTTTTTATACTTGGCAGGCAGGTATGCATCAAGCTCATCTTTTGACCAAATAGTGTTTAATAAGAATGTTCCGCCTTTTTTCAATCCTTCAAGCACATCATATTTATCTACATATGATTGCTGTGAAAGCGAAACAAAATCTGCTTCATCTATTAAGTAAGTTGATCTGATGGGTGATTTTCCGAATCTTAAGTGAGATACAGTAACACCGCCTGATTTCTTAGAGTCATATGAGAAATAACCCTGTGCATACATGTCAGTATGGTCACCGATGATTTTTATTGCGTCTTTGTTTGCACCAACTGTTCCGTCAGAGCCAAGTCCCCAGAATTTACATCTTACCGTTCCCGGAGCTGATACATTTACTACTTCAGGAATTTCCAAAGATTTAAATGTAACGTCATCAACAATACCGATTGTGAAGCCGTCCTTTGGTTCGTCAGCTATTAAGTTGTTATATACTGCAAATATTTGTGCCGGAGTTGTGTCTTTTGAGCCAAGTCCATATCTTCCGCCTACTATTACGGGTGCATCTTCTTTGTTGTAGAATAATGATTTAACATCCAGATACAAGGGCTCACCAACCGAGCCGGGTTCTTTGGTTCTGTCTAACACTGCTATTTTTTTAACAGACTTAGGCAGAACATTAAAGAAATATTTTTCAGAGAAAGGTCTGTATAAGTGTACTGCAACTAAACCGACTTTCTCTCCTTTAGCACTCAAATAATCAATAACTTCTTTAATTGTTTCTGTTACCGAGCCGATGGCAACTATTACACGGTCTGCATCTTCTGCACCGTAGTAAACAAACGGTTTGTATTCTCTTCCGGTGAGCTTGCTGATTTCCTTCATATAATCATTAACTATATCAGGAACAACTTCGTAATATTTGTTTGAAGCTTCCTTTGCCTGGAAGAAAATATCCGGATTTTGAGCGGTTCCTCTTGTAACAGGATGCTCAGGATTTAGAGCTCTTTTTCTGAATTCATCAACAGCATCCATGTCCACTAATTTAGCTAAATCTTCATAATCAATTACTTCAATTTTTTGGATTTCATGGGATGTTCTGAATCCATCAAAGAAATTCAAAAAAGGTACCCTTGATTTAATAGCAGTAAGATGTGCTACTGCAGAAATATCCATTACTTCCTGTACGCTTCCAGACGCTAAGAGTGCAAAACCTGTTTGTCTTGCAGCCATAACATCTGAATGGTCCCCGAATATTGATAAGGCGTGACCAGCTACCGCTCTTGCTGTAACGTGGAATACTCCGGGAAGCAATTCTCCTGCAATTTTATACATGTTTGGAATCATTAAAAGTAGTCCTTGTGAAGCAGTGTAGGTTGATGTTAATGCTCCTGCTTGCAATGAGCCGTGAACAGCACCCGCAGCGCCTGCTTCTGATTCAAGCTCGGTTACTCTTACTGTCTGTCCAAAAATGTTTTTCTGACCATGTGCCGCCCATTCGTCAATAAGCTCAGGCATTGGTGATGAAGGTGTTATGGGGAAGATGGCCGCGACTTCGGTAAATGCATATGAAATATATGCTGCAGCGGTATTTCCGTCCATAGTTTTCATAACTTTTGACATTTGTATCCTCCTATAAATTTATTTTTAATTGTAACCAAAATATTGTCATTTTACCAATACTCTTAAATTATATCTTAAATAATTATTTAATGCAACACTAAAAAATAAAGTTGCATTTTTACCGAATCATATTTCGAAATTTTTTATTGTAAGTATCAAGAGGATTAAAACCAAGAAGTTTCTGTCTGTAATTTTTGGCAGCTATTTCAATAATAGCTGATGTATTTCTTCCCGGTCTGACCGGTATAATAACCGTAGATACCTTAACACCTAATATTTCCGTATACTCTTCATCCTTGCCGATTCTGTCATATTCCTTGTTTTCATCCCACTCTTCCAAATCAACCACCAATTCTACAAACTGCTCAATCCTGATGGAGCCTACGCCAAACAAATGCTGAATATCAAGTATTCCTATACCCCTTATTTCCATTAAGTGTCTGGTTAATTCAGGGCAGGTTGCTTTAAGCCCTCCCTCAACCTTTTTTATTATTACCGCATCATCAGCCACAAGTCTGTGCCCCCTGTTTATCAGCTCTAAGGCTGTTTCGCTTTTGCCGACACTGCTTTTCCCCCTTAATAATACCCCAACCCCGAATACTTCCAAGCAAACACCGTGCAAAGTTGTTTCTTCAGCCAATTCTTCTTCAAGGAAGTTAATCATTATATTAACTAATTTATCTGTTCTCTCATTAGATTTAAAAACAGGTCTTTTATATTTTTTCGCATAATAAATAATAAGATCATCAACTTCCATTTCATTTGCCACAATTAATGCCGGTATAGGAAAGCTGAAAAATTTGTCCAGTCTTTCTTTTTTTACTTCTTCATCCAATGTTTCGATATATAAAATTTCTGCTTTTCCCATTACTTGAACTCTCTCAAAGGAAAACCATTCAAAATATCCTGCCATTTGAAGACCCGGCCTTACTATATCAGGTGTATATATTCTGGATTGAACATCCTCAGGATAATAAACCGGTTCTATTCCCGTGTAACTGACTAAATCTTCAAGTTTTACATACTGCATATTGTACCATCCCTCTATATTAAGTAATCATAATCTAATGACTAGTTTTTTTCCTTGTGAAAATAATTGTAAACCGATTCTGCCGCTACAGTATTCATTCCGGGTACCGACAAAAGATCATTAATACTTTTAGTTTTAATATTTTCAATTGAGCCGAATTTTTTGAGTAAATTAATTTTTCTTTTTTCTCCGATATTTTTAATATTATCAAGCTCTGATTTAAACAGTGTCTTGTCCCTTAAATTCCTGTGGTACTCAATTGCAAATCTATGAGCTTCTTCCTGAATCCTGTAAATTAATTTATAAACTATATCGGTCTTTCTGAGTTCAATTTCCTTGTTTTTATATATTAATCCTTTAGTTGTATGTTTGTCATCCTTAATCATACCGCAAACAGGAATACTTAAACCAAAATTACTTATTACTTCTTCTGCAATATTTGTTTGTCCCTTTCCGCCGTCAATTAAAATTAAGTCGGGCATTTTGTTGAAACCTTGCTTGCCATCTCCTAACCCTCTGTTAATTCTTCTTTCCAATACTTCTTCCAAACTTTTATAGTCATTTGGTCCCTCTACTGTCTTTATTTTGAAACGACGGTAATTGCTTTTATTGGGAATTCCGTTTTCAAAAACAACCATGGAGCCTACAGATTCAACTCCTTGTATATTCGAAATATCATAAGCTTCAATCCTTTCGGGAGTTTTATCCAAATTTAAAACATTACTCAGCTCTTTGATTGCCTCCATGCCTTCATCAATATTCTTCTTTATTCTCCTGCTTCCCTTTTCTAATATTTCAAGAGCATTTTTCTTTATCATTTTAATAAGCATGCTCTTTTCGCCTTTAACCGGAACTTTTAAAGTAACCTTGTTTCCTCTTTTTTGGGACAAGAGTTTTTCAAAAACCTCCATATCTTCTATTTTGGTTTCTATATATATCTCTTTTGGAATATATACTGTACCTGTATAGAATTGTGTTAAAAATGAGCTGATAATTTGTTCCCTTGTTTCATTTTCTATATTCGTAAGCAAATAATGCTCGCTGCCTATAATTTTACCGTTTCGAATGAAGAAAATCTGTATGCAGGCCTCATCAATACCAATTGCGCTTCCTATAACATCTTGGTCTATTCCTGCTTGAGAAACAACTTTTTGTTTTTCTGAAATTACTTCAAGAGCCTTAATCTGGTCTCTATATTTGGCAGCTTCTTCGTATTCCATATTTTCTGAAGCTTCAATCATTTTTTCGTTTAACGATTTAATAATGCCTTCACTGCCTGTCAATAGAGCTGTTGCTTTATTTACTTCTTGGCTGTATTCTTTTATGTCAACGTTTCCACTACAGGGTGCGGTACACCTGTTTATATGATAATATACGCATGGTCTTTGGCTTTTCTTTGTACCGTCAAGTTTTAAAGAGCATTTTCTAAGCTTGTATAAGTTTCCTATAATATCTATTATTTCATTTACGGCATAAGCACTCGGATAGGGTCCGAAATATTTTGCCCCATCTTTTTTTACTTCTCTGACCTTATAAATTCTTGGGTATCTTTCTTGAACAGATATTTTAATATACGGATATTGCTTATCATCTCTTAAAAGAGTATTGTATTTAGGTCTGTATTTTTTTATATAATTTGCTTCCAGAATCAGAGCTTCAACTTCATTGTCCGTAATAATATATTCAAACTCATAAATATTTTTTATCATAGCCTGAATTTTAGGTATATGATTTTTAGACTGAAAATATTGTCTGACCCTCTTTTTTAAATTTTTAGCCTTGCCCACATATATTATTTCACCAAAAGCATTTTTCATCTGGTAAACACCGGGGCTATCTGGCAGTTTCTTTAATTCTTCCTCTATATTAAACATTTTTACTCCTGATAATTACTACATATATTATACCACATTTGCCTTATTATTAACATAAATAATAAATTAATTTTATATTAAGAATATTACACGTCTATTTTTAATTAACTGCGCATTAACTCTATATATAAAATGCACCTTCAATTGACTAATCATTTGAGGTGCACTTAAAAATTCTTAGATTAATATTGTTTGTTAAAGATAATAACTTACAAGAATTTTGCAGCATCCTTGTCAATTATCAATGTTACGTCATTATGAAGCTGTAATATGGAAGCCGGAACCCGGGGAGTGATTTTTCCTTTTACTGTTTTTAATATTGCTTCAGCCTTTGACTCTCCCGAAGCCAGAAGTATTATTTTCTTTGCGGACATAATTGTTTTAATACCCATGGTTATTGCAGTCTGAGGCACACTTTCAATATTATCGAAAAATCTTTTATTAGATTCTATAGTATCTTCAGTAAGTTTTACGATATGAGTATAGGGCTCAAAAAATTCATCCGGCTCGTTAAAACCGATATGTCCGTTATGTCCTATTCCAAGATACATTATATCCATCTGTCCAGTTGTTTTTAATAAATTTTCATAATTTATGCATTCCTTCTCAATATCCCTTGCAACACCATTTGGAATATGAATATTCTCTTCTTTTATATCTATATGAGAAAACAAATTTTCATCCATAAAATATCTGTAGCTGTTTATGTTTGATTTATCTAGTCCTACATATTCATCCAAATTAAATGTTCGCACATTTTGAAATGAAATGTTGTCTTTGTACCGATTAATTACTTCTTGATACATGCCAATCGGTGTTGAACCGGTAGGAAGTCCTAAGATAGCATTATTTTTGGCTTTAACCGTATTAATTAAATAATCTGCTGCCAATTTACTTATTTCCTCATAATTATTTTTGATAATTACTTCCACTTTTTCAATCCATTCCTTTCTATATATTGATTATTTGATATACCCAAATTATTTTTTGATGGTATCACAAAAAATGCAAATAAACAATAAAAATTTGGCAAAAAACAATCCTCAATTCATGAATATCAAGGATTGTTTAATGTATATCAATTATCTTATAGGACAAATTCCATTATCACAGCCGTCGTTTCCTACATCCAATGCTCCTTCTTGAGCTTCATACTTGCTTAAAAGAGATGGAATAAATGGTTTCATTTCTTTTACTCTCTTATTGTATTCTTCTTCAGTTATTGATTCATAAGGCATGAGCTGATAGAAACTGTCATTCAATGAAAGGAAAGAAAGTGCCACAATATCATCCCAGTTATCCCATACCCACTGCTCAACTTCATCCCATTCATGCTCTCTTACATGGACTGTAATGGAGCAATTATGCTGGACATAATTCTCCATAAACAATTTATAATTTTCTAATTGCTCAATTGCCGAAACATCATATTTAGTCTTTCCATTCGGCGCCTTCTGAGGAAACTCAATAACCTTTGTAGTACATGTTTTAATATCCTGACCTACTTCCGGATATATGGGGTAATCCAATTCTTCGCATACCTTAACCAAAGGGTCGTGGCTGTTTATCCTGACTCTTCTTAGAAAATATGGTGCATGTGAATAATGAACACCGCTGGATACTCCCGGAAGCTGTGACAATGTACCTTCAGGTTTTACGGTAGTAACTAAAATAGGTGCTTTTTCGCCAATTTCTGCTGCATATCTTTCTGCTTCATTGTGAGCGGCATCTCTCAGTTTTCTTAATAATGATGCTTGCTGCTCCCTATCAAGACCTGTAGCATTAACCATATCCTGCCACCCTGTAAGTGAGCATCCTGTCAGTTTATCCCTCTGCTGCACTCTGTCCCATTGTGACAATTCAAGCTCCACACAGGTCATTCTGTAAGCTGCTCTCGCTGACAGGCGCTGTGCCTGTATAAGCCCTCTTTCATCCAGGTTCCCGTTTTCATCAACAAATGCATAGACATTTACAGTTGTTAAATTACAAAGTCCTTTGTTATCAAGGAGTATTTCACCGCAGGGATTAACTCCGCTCATATTTGGTCTTCTTTTGCTTCCTGCCTCTTCATTAACCCATCCCGGCTCTCCGGAATACCGCATTTGCTCAATTTGCCATTTTAACTGCTCGCGGGTAGGTTTCTTCCTGTAATAAATTGAATTATTGCTCATAGAGCGGTGTATTATATCCTTATCAACAATCCACTGTCCGTCTATTTGTTTATAGAGCTTGCTTTTAGCCTCAATACATTCTGTATCGTCATAATCAATAAGCATTATTTCAGCAGTTCTTCTTACGCCGCCGACTACTACATTTTCACCTATAATGTTTGCAATATCAAGGCAGTCGATAGGTTTTAATTTAAATCTGTCCTTACCTTCAATTGCACCACGCTTTTTAATAACCGAATCGATTTTTGTAAACATATTTTTCATACTTGAATGACCGCTGGCAGTTCCTCCAAAAGTTTTTAACACCTCTCCCTTGGGTCTGACATTGTTGTAGTTAATTATTATTGTATTAATATTTCTATATTCGCTTGAATTTATAAAGCTGAAGAAATAATCAAGGGATTGAACCCATCCTTCCTTGCTGTCGCCAACGGTTATTTTTACGGAATTATTTTGGTTGAATTCAACGCCTGTGTTATCTTCTCTCTTGGACTTTTCTACTGGGGTGTAATCTTCATGGATTATTTTATAATTCCCTCTTATTTTAGGCAGCTGCTCTATATCGCTTTTTAAAATTCTTACACCTACTCCCGAGCCTATCATTAAAAGATAAAATAAGTCCCTGAATGCATGGAAATCATTTATTATTTCAAATGCACAGTTGAAATTTGCCATAGGATAGTTATATGAAACCGGAGTTCCGCCAACCCAAAATGTTCTGCCTGACAAAAACTGTCTTAAATTAAATATGTTATCGTACAGTTGCTCTGCTTCTTCTCTTTTCGTAGGTACTAAACTGCAGTTGTATTCAACGGCTCTTCTTACCGTTTCCCACCAATACTCCCTTCTTCTTTCTTCAGGAAGCCATCTTGAATAAGTTCTGTAATAAACAAAGTTACCAAGCTGATCCATAGGTGAGCCTCTATGCTTATACTTGCTGATAAATTCTTCGCTGAGAAGTTTGGAATCTCTTCTCTTTCTGGAGTCCCTCGACTTATCCCTCTCATATCTGTATAAAATGTATTTCTTTGCGACATCCTTTCTGACACTGTCCATGAGGTAGTTTTCAACCATATCCTGTACCGTTTCCACGGGTATGGGATAGTTTTTACTTGAAAGTTCCTCTTCTATTTTCAGGCTTATTTCCTTAGCCAATTCCTCATCAACGCCATCCTTTGTTTCTTTCATAGCCTTCATAATAGCATTGCTGATTTTATCGGCATTAAAATCGACAAAGTTTCCGGTCCTTTTTAATATTCTAATCATATCCCTTTTCTCCCTGTTATTTTATGTGGTACTACATATTGTAGCAGTAACACTAAAATATGTCAATCAAATACTATATATAGATATTTTTTGCACAAATGGACAATATCATTGAAATATCATTGTTTTAAAAATAATATCGAAATTTGCAAAAAATTTAAAAAAATTCCTTTGTTGAAATTTCAAGGAATTTTTATATTATTAAAAGATTTTAACATATTATTTCAATATGTTAAGATTTTATATTATTTAGTTTTAGGAATTTCCCTTCCAATTTATTATATCCATCGTATCTTTGAAGCAATCACTTCTTAAAAAGTCATCTTCGTATAATTCCGAGCACATCATCGGATGCCTGCTGATATAATATTTGCCGTATTTAATAAATTGCTTTTTTTCTTCAGCCATCCTTCCCCATAGAAACCAGCTGATATTTCTATTTTCTTCTGAAATAAATTTTAGTAATTCTTCACTGAATTTCTGCCATATGGATATATGGCTTCCGGTAATGCCTGCTTCAACCGATAAATATGTGTTAAGTAAAAGCACTCCTTGTTTTTCCCAAGATTTAAAAATTTTATGGGGAGGAAGAATTGAAAATTTTCCTTCCTTTATTTCTTTTTGTATTTCTGAAAACTTCTTAATATCACTATACTCACTTATTCCGTTATAATTTTTGTAAATCAGTCTGATAATATTTTTCAAAGATACCTGCCTGAATTTTTGATTCCAGGATGTCAAGTCTCCTACTTCAAATGCACGACCCGTTGCTCTTCCCCTTTCAGGATAAGGGTCCTGCCCCAATATTACGACTTTTATGTCATAAAGATTACATTTCATGAAACGCAGAACATTTTCAGGAGCAGGATTTATATTGCTGCCTATTTTTCTTTCTATAGTTTCCAGTTCCAATATTATACTATCCGTCAAAAAATTATTCCATGACGGGTGTGCGTCTATAGGTATCAAACTCATATTTTCACCTAATCTCTTGATAAGCTTTTGCTTTCAATAATAATGCAAAGTAAAAGCTTTGTCAATAAATAGCGAAAGTACAAGGTATAACAATATTATTTCCTTCCCGTGTAAATGAATATTGCATCACGCAAAAATTCTGCAGCTCCTTTTTGTACCTTTTCATAATTTTCTTTAAATCTTTCGTCATCCACATACATCTGAGCAAGAGCAGCATGTG
>Ga0208694_1003588_pt1 | contig 14782 bp, 11 predicted proteins | sample AD_UKC078_MetaG_FD_184442 | JGI IMG/M metagenome (GOLD analysis project Ga0208694, IMG submission 184442) | Active sludge microbial communities of municipal wastewater-treating anaerobic digesters from USA - AD_UKC078_MetaG (SPAdes) (version 2) | ecosystem: Engineered > Bioreactor > Anaerobic >...
TTTTAAATTACATTTTATGTCCTGTTTGTTTTAAATCAATTTTTTGTTATGATACCAAGTATGAAAAAAGAAGAAACAGAATTAAGATATAATATCTTGTCTAATGAATGGATAATAATATCACCTGGAAGAAAAGCAAGGCCCAATAATTTTCGGAAAGCAGGTGATTGTCCTTTTTGCGAGATGAAAGATCAGAAAGAACCAAAGTATTATTTCTATAAAGGCAAAGAAAATAAAGAAAAAAAGTGGACTACAATTGTTATCCCTAATAAGTTTCCCGTATTTGAAGAAAATACTACAAAGAAAGATTTTTTAGAAAACAATTTCTATACTAAAAAAATATCTCCTGGATTTCATGACTTAATTGTTACTAAAGAACATAATAAGTTTATTTCAGACCTTCCAATATCTAGAATTGAAGAATTCTTTACTTGCATTTCAAAACTTTTAATTGAATACAGAAAAAGTAAAATTGTAAAACAAGTTGCTATTTTTCATAATAAAGGAGAGAAAGCAGGAGCTAGTCAACCACATCCTCATTATCAAGCATTAACATTGCCCATCATAGAAAGAGAGTATCAAAACGAACTTAACAACCTTAAAAACTATTATAACAAAAACAAAAAGTGTCTTCATTGTGAAATTAATAAAATTGAAAAGCAATTTAATAAAAGAATAATTGCTGAGAATAATGATTTTATAGCTTTTTGTCCTTTTGCTCCTAAGGTACTGTTTCAAGCTATTATTTCACCTAAAAGACATATGTCATCTTTTGAGCAGATTACTGAAGAAGAAAAGAAGTCCTTATCTAAAATATTTAAGAAAATATTATTAAAGTATGATTATGGATTTGATGATTTAGATTATAATTTCTTTTTACATAACTCACCATTAGATAAGGAATATCCATATTTTCATTGGTATTGGTCTTTTTCTCCAAGAGTAAATTGTTTTGGAGGATTAGAATTAGGTTTTGGATTAGAAATATCTTCAATAACTCCAGAAGAGCAAGCTAAAACGTTAAGAAAGATGTGATTGTCAAACTATCTTTGTTGTTGTATAATGGAAGCATAATAATAATTTAATTTAAAAATATGAAAGGATACAAAGAAAATATAGAAAAATTAACATTAGAAAATGATAACTTTAGAAAAGTTTTGTATACTGGCAAGAATAGTCAGTTGGTATTAATGAGCTTAAAGCCATTGGAAGAAATAGGCGCTGAAGTCCATGAAGAAAATGATCAATTCTTTCGTTTTGAAGCAGGTCATGGAAGAGTAACTATTGATGGCAATGTTTACGAAGTTACTGATGGCGATGCTGTTATTGTTCCTGCTGGAGCAAATCATAATGTAGAAAATATTTCTTCTGATGAAGAGTTGAAGATGTATACAATTTATTCTCCTGCTCATCACAAAGATGGAATTGTTCGCGCTACAAAAGAAGAAGCAGAAGCAAATGAAGAGGAGTTTGATGGTCAAACAACTGAAAGTTAATGAATACAAAAAAGACAATAATATTGTTATTTTGTTCTTTTTTCCTTCTCTTCTTTATATTCTTTAAAGAAGAGATTGTTTTTAGTGTTCAAAAAACATTTTTTAATCCTTGCTCTTCTCCTATTATATATACTGTTGGCATTATTGATCCTGATTTTAATCTTTCAGAAGAGGATTTTCTTTTAATTATTAATGAGGCGGCTAATGAATGGAATAATGCTACAGGTAAAGAATTATTTAAATATGGAGATAATGGTATGAAAATCAACCTCATATATGATTATAGGCAAGACACAACATTAAAATTAGATGATATAGATTTAAAGCGTCAGGAAGATAGTAATATTTATTCTCAGTTGGTAGAAAAATATAATAAAAGTATTGATTTGTATAATGATAAAAAAAATGAAATAGAATCAATTATACTTGAATACAATAAAAGATCTTCAGATTTACAAAAAGATGCTTCAAATTGGAATAAAAGCAAAAGAAATAATGATGAAGAATATAATAGATTGAATCAAGAGAAAGAACTTTTAGAAGAGATGTTTCTAGGAATAAATAAAAAACAAGAAGAATTAAATCAAATGTATAAAGAAATAAATTCTCTGGCAACTGAAATTAATAAAGTTGCCACAAGGTTGAATATCAATGTTGATGAATATAATTTAGTGCTAAGCGGTTTAAGTAATCAGTTTGAGCAGGGCAACTATGTTAGCAAATTATTCTTAAAAGAAATAAATATTTATCAATTTGAAAATAAAGAGAGTTTGATTCAAGTATTAATTCACGAGTTGGGTCACGCATTGGGATTAGAGCACGCGATGAATTCAGATGATATAATGTATTTTACAAACACAGAAGAAAAACAAACAATAACTGAAAGTAGCTTAAATCAATTGAAAGCTATTTGCTACGAATAATTTTTACCTTAATTTTAATTGCTTTTTTTGAATATATATCTTAGAATATAGCTAATGAATAAAAATTGGCATCTTTTTTATTTAAATAATAAGGTTATTAATTAACATTTTTTTGATGTTTTTTATTTTCAAAAATATGTCTAAAAAAACAATAATAGTATTCTCACTTGCTTTTTGTTTCTCGTTTTTAATTTTTCATTCTGTAGCCGGAAATATACTTCAATTTGGACCATTAACAGATACTTTTTCTCCCACGCTTGAAAAAGTGGAAATCAATCCAGTTTCTTTAGCAACAGATAATTATTTTGTGATGCTAGTTTCTATTTCTCAAGAAAACACAGAAATTTCTTCCGTAACAGCTGTATTAAAAAGTCCATCTCAAAAAGACACTGTTAATGTTATTTTAAGGCATCAAGGACAAAGCTGGAATAGTAGTTTTACTATTCCTTCTTCTTTTGAAAAGGGACAATGGTCCGTTTGGGAAATAACTTTGATAGATCAATATTTAAGAACAAAGAAATATTCTAAAGAAGAAATTAATACAACTTTTCTTTACGGAGTAGAGCATGGCTTAGATTTATCAAATGAAAATGTGTTAAACGAACAAAAGAAACAAGAATGTATTCAAAATAATGGCGTATGGAACGAAGAAACAAAAGCCTGTGCTTGTCTCCCAAACTATGAACTTCAAGATTCGGGAATTTGTCTTTTTGTCCCTCCTTGCGTCTTCACTTACTCTCCATGGTCAGAGTGTCAATCAAACGGAACACAAACAAGAACAGTTATTTCTTCTTCAAATTGCTCTAACACTGATAAACCAGTTTTAACTCAAGAATGTGACTACTCAGATAATTCTAATAACTCAGATAACTCTTGCGTCTTCACTTACTCTCCATGGTCAGAGTGTCAGTCAAACGGAACACAAACAAGAACAGTTATTTCTTCTTCAAATTGCTCTAACACTGATAAACCAGTTTTAACTCAACAATGTAACTATATTCCATCTTTAGAAGAGTTATTCAAGAAAAAAGTAGAAGAATTAAATACTGTTCAAAAGATAATAGATTATTTAAATAATAATTTTAGATTCATATCAAGAGAGGGAAACATTGCTTACTCTCCGCAAGATTTTTTTGAAAAGAAAGAAGGTGGAGAACAGGACTTTGCAGTATTTACTTCATACGTTCTTAATGAACATAATTTTGTTTCTTTTACTTTTGCTTATGAATATGAAAATGATAATCAAAGAGGAATCAAATATGTAACCTCTGTTCGTGATACAAACTTACCTAAATATATATACTTTGATGAATCTGGAGCCCACGCAGTTCATCACGGTTGGTCATTTCGAGACCTTTGTAGGAAGGAAGAAGAAAGATTGGGCATTAAAATATTAAGATATGGTACGGTTTCTCCTACGTCAGTAGATCTTAACCCACAAGAATGGGTAATATTTAGAGAAGAGTCGAATGCGGAAGAGGATGAACCATTAATAGAAAAATGTATCTTCACTTACTCTCCATGGTCAGAGTGTCAGCCAGATGGGACAAGGACAAGAAATGTAATTTCTTTCTTTCCAGAAAATTGTGAAGGTGGCGAACCAAAACTAAAAGAGAATTGTAATTATATTAAACCAATAATTCCTTGTATCTTCACTTACTCTCCATGGTCAGAGTGTCAGCCAAACGGAACACAAACAAGAAAATTAATTTCTAAAATGCCAGCGAATTGTTCAGAAGGAGATCCTGTTTTAGCTAAAAGTTGTGCTTATGTTGAACCAGTTGAACCTAAGACGGATCCAGTTGTTACTCCTACTACTCCTACTAATACGACTTCTGAAGGAAAAGCAAAAGAAAAATTGGGGGGAGAGTGTTTAAGGGCTGGAATAAATAACGAAGAAGATTGTGATATCTTTAATTATCAGACAAAAATTGTTCCTGAATGTTTGTCTTTGGGACTAACAAATCAAGACCAGTGTAGGGATTACTTTTTAAGTAATTATGGAAAGCCATTAAAGTGTGAGACATTAAGTAATGAAAATTGTGCAAAGTTAATCGATGATGTGATATTATCTGCACTTGAGAAAAGCATAGATGAAGAAAAGAAAAACGAGTTAGTTCAAGTTTCTGGCAGTAAAGCAATGATTAATGTCGTAAACAATTCTCCTGTGATTAATATTATAGAATTAGAAGAAAAAAAAGAAATTAAAATGGAAAATCTTCCAATATCTGTTAAAGAAAATGAAAGCATTTCAGTCAAATTGATACCAATAAAAACAAACGAATCTCAAAAGGGACTTTCTCCTGTTGCTATCTCTATATCTAGCGAAGGGAATGATTTGCCTGATGATGTTATTGCAAGAATTGGTCAAGATTTCAGAATAGAAACATTGTCGGGAGTTGATAGGGCGATAGTTGAAGGTAAGCCACTGGAACAGCCAAAGTTTAATTCTTTCAAGGGGGAATCACTAATTGTTGAAAGTGTTGAAACAGAAGAAAAAGGCTCTTTAGTTATACGAGGAAAATCTAACCCGGGAGAAATAATTACATTGTTTATATACAGTTCTATACCTATCGTTGTTACGGTTCGAGCAGATCAAGATGGAAACTGGATATACACCTTGGACAAATCAATGGTTGATGGAACCCATGAGGTTTATGCAGTTCTTCATAATGATGAGGGTAGAATTATTGAGGCAAGTACTCCAAAAATATTCTTTGTTGCCGAAACACAGGCTATTTCAATGGAAGAGATGTTTTTATCAGGAAATATTTCTGAAGTCAAAGATGATCCAGAAAATATGATGACCCTTTATTTATGGGGAGGTATTTCTATTATAATTATTTTAATTGCACTATTATTAATTGCAAAGAGAAGAACTGAATAATTATGAAAAGTAGTAGATGGAGTTTTCTTAAAGATAATAAACAGGTAATATATTCTATTGCCTTAATGGTAATCATTCCCGGTGTTTTAATTTTTAATACTTGGCTTTTTTCTGATTATTATCAGGAGATTGCAGATATGAGTTTACAAAATAAAGCGATAGGTATTGGTCAGGCATTTAACGCTGGTGTTGTTGAGACTGAAGACATACAATTATTTGTTGATGATTGGCAAAAATTCAATGAAGAAACAAAAGATCTAGAGGTTTTGTCCTACGAGGGAGGATCGTTTAAAAAGATAGCAAGTATGAATGACAAGGAAAATATTGGAGAAATAGAGAATAATTATAATTATTTCTTATCCTGGAATGCCGATAATCCTGTTGCTCAAAAAATAACCGAAGATGATAAAATCTATTGGTCAATTGTTATGCCACTTAAAAATACTGAAGGAGAAAACTTTGCCCTGCTTTCAATGAAGCTTTCTGCTGATGTAATTAATACAAAGCTGGCAACCATTTTAAGTAAATCATACGGAATTCTTTTATTAGGAGTAATTTTAATAGTTTTACTACTTCTTGTTAATTCAAGATTGTTTGAATATTCTATTTTGTATAATAAAATAAAGGAAGTTGATGAAATGAAAGACGAATTTATTTCTATGACTTCTCATGAATTGAGAACTCCTGTTACGGTTATTAAGGGCTATGTCCAAATGATGATAGAAGAAGCAAAAGATCTTAATATTAAAAAAGAAGGAATGGAGTATCTTTCAATAATTAATACATCAACAGAAAGATTAGGGGATTTAATAGAAGACCTTTTGGATGTTAGTAGGATTGAACAGGGTAGATTTAAGATAGATCTAAAGGAGACAAATGCGAAACCAGTTATTGAAGAAACTATTAAAGAAATGAGTTTCCAGGCTAAAGAAAAAGGATTAAGCTTAAATTTTGAAGTAATAGAAAATACGAATGATTTAATAAATGTTGATAAGGATAAGTTGAAACAAGTGCTTATTAATATTATTGGTAACTCTATAAAATATACAAATGAGGGCTCAGTAGATGTTAAAATATCTAACAAGGAAGATAATTTAGTTATTAGTATCAAAGATACAGGAATCGGAATGAGTGCGAAAGAAAGAGAACATCTTTTTGAGAAGTTCTATAGAATCAAAAATAAAAAGACACAAGATGTTGTCGGCACTGGTTTGGGGCTATGGATTACTAAACAAATTGTTGAGATGATGAAAGGAAGTATTTTTGTTGATTCAATTGAAGAAGTAGGAACTCAAGTTACAATACAATTTCCATTAATTAAAAAAACAAAATGAAAAATTTAAGAAATAAAAATATAAAAGGGCTCAAGGTTCTTGTAAGATGCGATTTAAATGTTCCAATTAGAAACGGAAAAGTTCTTGATGATTTTAGAATTAAAAAACTAATACCAACTATAGATTATCTTAGAAATCAGGGGGCTAAAATTATTTTAATTACTCACTTAGGTGAACCAAAGGGGAGAGATTTGTCTTTTTCTGTGAGGCCGGTAGCAAAAAGATTGTGGGAGCTTGTTCAAGGAAGGTTAAAATTTGTTAATGATACAATTGGCAAAAATGTAGAAAAGGAAATTGATGAAATGAAAGAGGGAGATATCGTTGTTTTAGAAAATCTTAGATTTTACAAAGAAGAAGAACAAAATGATGATAATTTTTCTAGATCATTAGCTCGATTGGGAGATATTTTTGTTCAAGATGCTTTTGGTGCTTGTCATAGAAATCATTCTTCAATAGTTGGAATAACTAAATATATTGATTCTTTTCCTGGACTTTTATTAGAAGAAGAAATCAGAGTTCTTTCTGACGCTCTAGTTTCTCCTGATCGCCCCCTTGTTTCAATAGTTGGTGGCTTTAAGGTTTCTTCTAAAATTAAAGTAATTAAAAGTTTATTAGATAAATCAGATTATTTATTATTAGGTGGTCGCGTCGCTAACTCTTTATTAATATCAAAGGGTTTATATGTTAAGGATTTATTAAGCTCTGAAGAAGAAGAATTGATGGAGGTTGCAAAAGAAATTAATTTAACTGATCCAAAGCTTCAATTACCGATAGATGGTGTTATGGGTTTAACTAACTTTGATGAGGATTATAGTAGAATTGGTGGGATAGGAAGTATTAGAAAAGAAGAAGACGTTTATGATATAGGACCGGAAACAATTGAAAAATACAAAAACATTTTAAGCACTGCTAAGACAATAATCTGGAATGGTCCCTTAGGATATTTTGAGAAAGAAAAATTTAGCAAGGGGACAAAAGAGATTGCTAAAATGATTGGACAAATAAATAGAGAGGTTTTTTCAATAGTTGGAGGGGGCGAAACAGTTGAAGCAATTCAAAAACTTGGAATTGAAAATCAGTTTGATCATATTTCTACTGGTGGTGGAGCAATGCTTGATTTTATAGCAGGAAAAGAATTGCCAGGAATAAAAGCATTAGAATATGAAAATTAAAAATATTGAAAAAGCGGCAAAGAGAATTATAAAAGCAGTCAACAAAAAAGAAACCATTATTATTTATGGCGATTCTGATTTAGATGGTATTTCTTCAATGGTAATTCTAAAAGAAACAATAGATAATATATCTAAATTTAGTAATGTTCTTGCTTTTTCTCCTGTTCGCAATGAAGGTCATGGACTTAATTTTCAAACACTTGATTTTATCAAATCAAAAGCTAATAGTGGATTAATCATTACACTTGATTGTGGGATTACTAATTTTGAGGAAATTAAAGAGGCTAAAGAAAGTGGTTTTTCTGTTATAGTTATCGATCACCATAGGCCATTAGAAAATGTTCCTGAAGCAGATATAGTTGTTGCTCCTAAACAAAAGGGAGACGAGACAGCTTTCAAAGAATATGCAAATGTTGGTCTTACTTTCAAATTAGCAAAAGAGATATTAAAAGAAAAAATGTCACCGATGCTTGAGCAGAGTTTTTTAGAATTGGTGGCATTAGGAACAATTTCAGATATGATGATTGAAGAAGGTGAAAATAAAGAGTGGATAGAAAAAGGGCTGGAGAGTATACAAATGAGTCAGCGTCCAGCAATAAGGGCAATTTTTTCAATCCTAAATCCAATGAATTTTTCTTCCAAAAGAGATATGATTTCAAAAGTTAACAGCGCCCTTAATTCTTCTTCTATTGATGGTCATATTCACAAGGCATATTTATTTTTATTAGAAAGTGATTTTGATAAAGCTCTTGAGACAGCGAAAGATCTAATAGAGGAAAGCAATACAAAACAAAAAGAAGTTGCATTACTAACAGAAGAATTAATAGAAAAAATATCAAAAGAAGATTCTAGTATTATTTTTGAGGGCTCGTATGTTTGGAAGGGAGAGTATTTAGGTGCTGTTGCCTCAAGATTATCCAATCATTTTAATAAGCCAGTATTTCTTTACAAAAAAGGAGAAAAAATAAGTCGAGGGACAGTAAGAATGCCAAAGGGAATGGATGCAGTCAAAGCGATGGATTCTTGTAAGGAATTGTTGATAACTTTTGGAGGACATGCTCCTGCCGCTGGTTTTACTGTGGACAATAGTAATATCAATAAATTTGAGAAATGTCTCAAGAATTATTTTGAAAAATAGCGTCCTTTTCAAAATACAAAAAAAGTGCTATACTACAGTGCACTATGAGAAAAATAAACTTTAAATCCAAGAAACTATGGATATTTATCGTGATTGTGATAGGAGTGATTATCTCTTTTTTTACATTTAGCGATGAAGAACAAATAAAATATGAAACAGTTAAGGCAGAAAGGGGAGATTTGATTCAAACAGTAGATGTTACTGGAAAAGTTGAATCAGCTAATGAATTGTCTTTGCATTTTGAAACATTAGGGAAGATAGAGAGTATTAGATGTGAAGTTGGAGACAATGTAAAAGCTGGTCAGTGGTTGGCCAATCTTTCTTTAGCGGAGCTTAACGCGGTGGTGACTCAAGCTCAATCATCACTGAATCAAAAATTAGCAGGAGCAACATTAGAACAAATTAACGTTTCAGAAAAACAAATTGAGGCGGCTAAGCTGGCATTAAGTCAAGCAGAAACTAATCTTGAAAATATAAGGACACTTGCGGAAAATACTCTTAATTCTAAATATATTAATGCCTTGAATATGCTAGAAGATACATATATTAAAATGTATAATGCCTATACCGTTGTAGATGATATTAAGTCAGAATATTTTACAAGCAATGATCAAGAAGGTCTTACTGTAAGAAACAATCAGGAATATCAAATTAAGAGACCAAAGGATGAATTTAAGTTGTTAATAGATAAAGCAAAAGAAACAAAAAATAGAGATGATATTGATTTAGCAATTTCTTCTTCTGTTTCCTCTTTAAACAAAATACTTGAAGGACTTACTGTAATAAGAGATATTTGCGAAGAAGTAACTTATCGAAATAAAGTAAGTGCGGCACAGAAATCTTCATTAGATGCGCAAAAAACAAGTATAAGTGCGGCCCAAATAACATTGTCCTCACTAGAGAATGAAATTTCTTTATTAAAAATACAAAACAATAATAATATTCATTCCGCTATTTCGGCAGTTGATTCAGCTAGGGCTTCATTAGAACTTCAATATGCAAATTATGATTCATTAGTTGCTAAACCTAGAGATGTTGATATCAGTTATTACGAAGCGGCTTTATCTCAAGCAATTGCGGCAAGAAACAAAGCAATAATTTTTGCACCAATTGATGGCGTTATTACAAAAATTAACAAGAAAGAGGGAGAATTAATAAGTATGAATGAAGTTATGATAGAAATGCTTTCTCCAAATTATGAAATTAATGTTGATGTTCCAGAGACAGATATTACAAAAATCAGTGTCGGGGATGAGGCGGAAATAACTCTAAGTGCATTGGGGAAAGATACCAAGTTTAAGGGAGTTGTTTTAAGAATTGATCCAGCGTCAACGGATGTCCAAGGTGTTGTTTATTATAAAGTAAGAGTTGGTATAAATGATGAAAAAGCTGATTTATTAAAGCCAGGAATGTCAGCTGATATCTTAATCAAAACTGACGAGAGAAAAGACGTAATTTTTGTGCCATTAAGGACTGTTTTAACTAATAATGGAACAAGCCAAAAATATGTAAGAGTTCTTGTTGACGGCAATATTGAAGAGAGGACTGTGGAATTGGGCCTAAAAGCTGATAATTCTATGGTAGAAATAATCAATGGATTAGAAGAAGGGGAAGAGGTTATTTTGAGGACAATATACTAAAATGTTAATTAGCGTTAAAAATCTTAAAAAGGATTTTGTTAATGGTGAAGTAGTTACATCAGTTTTAAAAGGTATTTCTTTTGAAATAGAAAAAGGTTCATTTGTTTCAATAATGGGTCCGTCTGGATCGGGAAAATCTACATTGATGCATATTTTAAGTTTTTTAGATAAACCAACTAGTGGTGATTATATATTTGAAGATAAGAACATTAAAAATCTTAGTGATGATGATCTTGCAGATATGAGAAGTAGGAAAGTAGGATTTATTTTTCAATCATTTAATTTATTAAATACTTTATCTGTTTTGGAAAATGTTGCTTTGCCTTTAACATATACTAATACTCCTTTAGATGCGAGAAATCAAAGAGCAAAAGATTTACTTGAGCAAGTTGGTCTTGGCCATCGCTTAGATTATTCACCAAATAAATTATCAGGAGGAGAAAAGCAAAGAGTGGCCATAGCGAGAGCATTGGTTAATAATCCTGAAGTAATTTTTGCTGACGAGCCAACTGGAAACCTTGATTCAAAATCAGGGGCACAAGTGATGAAAATATTACAGGAGTTAAACAAAAAAGGCAATACAATTATTTTAGTTACTCATGAAAAATCTACGGCTGAACACGCAGAGCGCATTATCAAAATTAAAGATGGTAATATAATTGAAGATGTTAAAAACTTCTGTAGGCAAGAGGCAAAAGATGAGCTTATAAAATAATATGGATATTCTTGAATCAATAAAAAATGCGTGGCAGACGATTACTCGTGCGAAGACGCGTTCTTTTTTAACAATGCTAGGGATAATTATTGGAATATCAGCTGTAATGATAGTTCTTTCTGTCGGTGAAAGCGTTCAAGAGTTAATTTTAGATGAAGTCAGGAGTGTTGGATCTGATTTAATAACTATTTTGCCAGGATCCTTAGATGAAGATGGTAGACCATCTTTGGCCTTTGGAGCTGTTAAAACATCTTTAAAGTATGAAGATGGTGAGGCGATAATGAAGAGTGACCATCAAAATATCCATTCCCTAGCAATGTATTTAACAGGAAATGATGTTATTTCAATTGATGGAAAAATGAAAGGGATTACTTTTTATGGAACAACGGCAAGTTATCCTGAAGTTCAAGATTCAAAAATAGAAAAAGGAAGATTTTTTACAAAAGAGGAAGAAATTAGCAATGCTAGAGTAGTTGTGTTAGGGGGTAACATTGCAAGAGAAATTTTTGGAGACAATGATCCTATAGGTCAAAAAATAGCAATAAAAAAAGTTAATTTTAATGTGATTGGTGTTTTGGAAAAAAAGGGCGCTAGCTTGATTCAAAGTCAAGATAATGATTTTTTTATTCCAATATCAACTGCTCAAAACGTTATCTTGGGTGTTAATCATATTAATTTTATAAGAGTCAGGGTTAACGATATTAATAGTATTGATCCCACGATCGGTCATATTGAAGAGATATTAAGAGAAAGACATAATATTGAATACTTGAAAGAAGATGATTTTATTATTGCTTCAACAACAGATGCTTTAGATACTATTTCTTTAATTACCGATGCGTTAAAATTTTTCTTGACTGCTGTTGCCGCGATATCTTTAATTGTCGGAGGATTTGGTATTATGAATATAATGCTTGCTACTGTTAAAGAAAGAACAAAAGAGATTGGATTAAGGCGAGCCATTGGGGCTAAGAAAAAAGAAATTACAATTCAGTTTCTAATTGAATCAGTAACGATTACATTTATTAGTGGAATAATAGGAATTATTCTTGGTATTTTAATTTTAATTTTAATATCAATAATTATTAAATCTTTGGATTATAATTGGACATTAATTATTTCACCTATTTCTATATTATTAGGATGTCTTACTTCTATAGGAATAGGTCTTATATTTGGAATTAATCCAGCTAAAAAAGCAGCAGAATTAGATCCAATAGAAGCATTAAGATATGAATAATATATTTTCTAAAATTGAGGTAGCATTTACAAGCTTGATGCATCAAAAATCTCGAACTATTTTAACAGTTATAGCTATTGCTATTGGTATTGCTTCATTAATTGTAATAATGTCTGCTGGAGATGGATTAAAATCAACGGTTTTATCAGAGTTAGAGGCCTATGGATCAGATGTTATTAGTATTGAAACAAAAATTCCAGGAAAAAGACCCGTAGAAAGTGCTTCTGAAATGTCCTTAGGAGTAACAACAATTACCACATTTAAAAATAGCGATGTTGATGCTATTGCCGCGTTGCCTAATGTAGAAAATTATTATTCCTATATTATTGGACAAGAAATTATTAAATATGAAGGAAATGCAAAAGGCGTGATGGTTTTTGGTTATGGAGCAAATTCAGTATTATTTGAAAAACTTAAAATAAAAGAAGGAAGATTTTATTCTTTAGAAGAAGAAGAATCAATTGCACCGGTTATAGTTTTAGGTGGCTCTATTAAAGAATTTATTTTTGGGGACAACGATGCAATTGGACAAAAAGTTAAATTAAGAAATGTTTCTTTTAGGGTTGTTGGTGTTATGGAAAAGAGGGGGGCAATATCGGGTTTTGATATGGATTCAATGGTTTATATTCCTACTTTGACAATGCAAAAAAGGTTATTAGACACCGATTATGTTATGGGAGTATCGGTAAGTGTTAAAGATATTGATAAAATCGACCAAACAAAAGAAGAAATCATAGAACTATTAAGAGAAAGGCACAATATTGATGATCCTGATGAAGATGATTTTGAAGTAATGACAATGGTTGAAGTGCAAAATATGGTAGAAGTTGTTTTTTCCACTATCACTTTATTATTGTCAATAATAGTAGCCGTTTCACTAATTGTTGGGGGAGTCGGAATTACTAATATTATGTATGTTTCTGTAATAGAGAGAACTTTTGAAATTGGACTAAGGCGTGCTATTGGGGCAAAAAGGAGAGATATATTATGGCAGTTTTTACTTGAAGCAATAATTTTAACTTTTTTAGGAGGAGTATTAGGTGTTATTATTGGCATTGCAGTTTCATACCTTGTTTATCTTTTAGCAATTTCATTTGGAATAAACTGGAGTTTTAATGTTTCTATTTTTTCTGTTATAATGGCATTAGTATTTTCTGTTTCTATTGGAATTATCGCAGGAGTTTATCCTGCTAAAGAAGCAGCAAAAGTAGACCCAATAGAAGCATTAAGAAAAGAATAATATAGAAAAATGAAAATATCTTTTAATGGAGCATGTAAAGAGATAACTGGATCTTGTATTTTAATTGAAACAGGTTCAACTAAGTTTTTAGTTGATTGTGGAATGTTTCAAGGAAAAAGTTATTATAAAAATATAGAGGATTTTCCTTTTGACCCAGAAGATATTGATTTTGTTTTGCTTACTCATGCTCACTTAGATCATTGCGGAAGATTGCCGAAGATTTTTATGGAGGGATTTAGAGGAAGAATATATTCAACACTACCGACGAGAGATTTAGCAGAGATTATTTTATTAGACGCATTAAATGTTTCTCGCATTGAAAAGAAACCATTTGTTCATCCTTTGTGTCAAGAAGGTGACATCAGACAACTAATGAGATTTTTTACTTGTCTTGATTATGGAAATAAAAGAAAAATTAACGATAATATAGAAATAAGATTAAGAGATGCTGGTCATATTTTGGGCTCAGCAATATTTGAAGTTTGGATTAAAGAAGACGGAATTACAAAAAAATTAGTATTTTCTGGGGACCTTGGAAATATGTCAAATCCAATAGTTAAAGACCATGAGTTTATTGATAGTGCTGACTTACTTTTTATAGAATCAACTTATGGAAATAGACTACACGAATCAAAAAAAATGGGAGAGGCTATTTTAATCCAAGAAGTTAAAAATATAATTAATAAAAATGGAGTATTGATGATTCCTGTCTTTTCTTTAGAGAGAACACAAGAAATGTTATATAGATTAAATTCTTTTTTTGAGGAGCAAAAAATAAGCGGAGTCAATGTCTTTCTTGATAGTCCGCTAGCTATGAAGGCAACAAATATATATAAGCAATATATTGATTTTTTTGACAAAGAAGCGAAAGAGTTAATTTTTAAGGGAGATGATATTTTTGATTTTAAGGGTTTTAAGATGGTAAAAGGAGAGACAGATGAAGTATTAAATGCTTCTATGCCTAAAATAATTCTTGCTGGTAGTGGAATGTTTGAAG